>JAEEGL016298658.1_pt1 | contig 11885 bp, 9 predicted proteins | sample 9134231 | NCBI WGS metagenome assembly JAEEGL01 (sample SAMN16246548, study PRJNA631951) | gut metagenome | biome: gut microbiome; feature: rumen; material: fiber-attached | host: Bos | place: Iran: Karaj | collected 2018-10 | reverse complement strand
GAAGTATCTGCGACAGCTGACAAGAGTAAACAAGGGGACAAGAGCATTTGTCCGGGATGTGATTACAGATAAAGTAGAACGTGTGCTGTCAAAGATTGAAAAACAAGGCGGAGTCTCTCCATTCTCGGAGGAGGAACTGGTCGAAATCTATGATGAAAATCTACCGGTTTACCTCGGAACACCTAGTTTCTTTGAGTGGCTTGCCTACGAACTGAAGCTGTAATCGTACTTCAGGCTTCATAACAATACTGGAATATGCAACAAAGCACTCAAGCTAGCTGCATCGTGATTGTCAATCCCGTTATTTATAAGATATTTTGGATCAATACAAAAAGATTTGCTGTTGATGAAAAAATGGAGGTAATTTAATGTCGGGCGCATTTGAGACATATTCCTTCTTCAAGATGGAACCAGTAGCTAAAGTTGATGAGGTTTCTCTTATCAAGCGGTTGCAGCATCCAAATCATCCTGTTGATGTAGTACTGGATACGGACACATATAATGAAATTGACGATCAATACGCGCTTGCTTATCTGATTCTGAATGGAGAAAAGCTGAAGTTGCAGGCAATTTATGCTGCACCTTTTTGCAATGATCGAGCAGACAATCCGAAGATCGGCATGGAGCGTAGTTATGAGGAAATTAAGAATGTCCTGCAGCTGATGAACTGTACTGATTTGTTGAGGAATGCCTATCATGGTTCAGAGGACTACCTTGAAGATGAGCATACTCCGCAGTTTTCTGATGCAGCGAAGGATCTAGCCAAGCGTGCCATGATGTATACTCCCGAAGAACCTTTGTATGTGGTTGCAATCGGTGCAATAACCAATGTGGCTTCTGCGTTGCTGATCAATCCGGAGATTCGGGATCGAATCGTAATTGTGTGGCTCGGCGGAAATGCTCTCCATTGGCATAACACCCATGAGTTTAACATGATGCAGGATGTAGCTGCGGCGCGTATCGTGCTGGGTTGTGGTGCTGCTGTGGTATTGGTACCCTGTATGGGTGTGGTGTCTGCCTTTGCTACTAACGAGCCAGAACTTCGCGGTTGGTTGAAAGGGAAGAATCCTCTTTGCGACTACTTATATGAAGTAACGACGAAGCAAGCAGTAAAAGACAGTGGTATTTCCTGCTGGAGCCGTCCAATTTGGGATGTGACAGCAGTCGCCTGGCTGGTGGATGGGAAATTCATGCTTGATCAGCTGATTCCCAGTCCTATTCCGACGTATGATCATTATTGGGCGACTTGTTCTAAGCGGCATCCTATTCGATATGTGTATCATATCAATAGAGACGCGCTGTTCGAGGATCTGTTCAAGAAGCTTAATCAGAAGTGAAAACAAGAATGAACGATTATCCTTGAAAGCATTGAGTCCTATGCTGAAATGGGCAGGAGTCATTATATTTGCAAAGGATAAGCAATATAAAAGGAGAAACCGTATTTCATGAAAAGAACCGTATCGATGCTGACTGTAATCTTTCTCATTTTCTCTTGCTGTGCCCTGGCTGATGAATGTCCAAGCAGCATTATTGACAGCAATAAGATGCTCAGAGGAGAAGCAGAATATCTGGGTGATATTCCATCATTCGGCAATTACACCATTCTGCAGGGCGGATGTGTGACGGACGAATATGGTTATTTTGTCATGCTTGACAATACAACCACCATTGCATATACAACTACGAAAAGCATTGTTTTGAAGTATGATATGACCAGCATGACCGAGGTAACACGATCTGAAGTCCTAAAGATGGGTCACGCCAATGATATTACCTATCTTCCGGCAACCAACGAGTTGCTGATCATCCACGTGACAGGACAGAAGGTCTCCTGTCTTGATGCAGATACACTCGAGCTCAAAAAAACAATCCGACTCCCGTTGGAGGGACATGCGCTGGCTTATGTACCGGAAACTGACCGCTACGTTTTTGCCTATGACAAAGCAGGCATGTTCTTCATGAGCGGTGAGTTGGAGGGTAAAAAGTGGTTTGAGAGTTCCTCAATGCCCATCGCTACTACTCTAGTGACTCAGGGAATCTGCGCTGATGATAAGTATGTATACCATATTCTCTGGTCTTCTCAATCCAATGAAGAGGAATCGGAAAGCATCATTCTAGTGTTCGACTGGGAAGGCAATGAGGTGATGCGTATCCCTATCGGCTTGAAGGACTACGAGCCGGAAAACATCAGCATTGCGGGTGATGGTTTCATTATCGCCTGTAACAATTATGACGATGACGGACAGACTGTATTCCGCCTTTCTCTTGTCAAGGCAGAATAAAGCATGAAACAAAGTGTAATGATGCGGTTTTCATTTGTATGCCGGGTATCACGATATGACGCAGGATGACGTGATCCGGCTCAAGCAGATCAGTGAACTGAAGGAATCCTTTACGAATCATGTGTTGCCAAAATCCAGGGAGGAATTTGAACAATTGATTTCGGAATATTATCAATGCAGCTGATGACCGCATTTTTCGTTATATACTGCATGCTGTTCACTGTGAAATACAATCAGCCTACCCACATGCCCTGATGATATCCAGAAACAGGAAATGTGGGTGGGCTGACTGCTTTAGGTACTGAAAGACGGCTCTGCTTATTCGAGCAGACGCAAGCGGTGATACAAGACACGGAATGGTTCTGGCTTGTTCTCATAGGCTTTGCCAGGCTCCGAAAAAGACGCTGACACATTGGTGAGAAACGGAAATGCGCCGACAATAATATGCCGATGCAGAATTCTTACAGGAGGCTCAGAGAGGGACAACGACCTGATCGATACCCCAGACGGTAACGTCCTCAACGACCACATGGGCGGGGAGGGTACAGATGTACAGCGCCGTCTTCGCAATATCTTCGGGTACAAGCATCCTGTTTTCATCATCAATACCTGCTGCACTTTGGAAGCGAGTAGCGGCGGCAGCAGGAATCAGGCAGGTCACGCGGACGCCATAAGGCTGCAGCTCGGTATAAAGGCCCTTGGAGAAGTTGTGAACACCGGCTTTGGCAGCAGCATATACGCTCCAGGCAGGCCAGCAATGACGGGCGCAGACGGAAGAGATATTGATGATGGTACCGCTCTTTTGCTTCATAAAAACAGGAGCAAAGATGTTAGACGAATAAATCACACTGTTGAGATTCAGAAGAATTGCACGGTCAATCTCTTCCTTGCTCTGTTCGGCCACTGCTTTGATGGCTACGCCACCGCCGGCATTGTTTATTAGTACATCCACGCGGCCATATTTTCCTAGAATGTAGTCGCGGGCACCCTTCCATGCGTCAAAATCGGTGACATCCATACAAAAAGCGTCACAGTCAATCTGCTGCATTGTTAAGTTCAGGTCTTCCTGATGCCGTGCGGCGACAATCACCTTTGCGCCCTCTTCTGTGAACAACTTCGCCATTGCCTTGCCGTAACCGCTGGTGCCTCCGGTAAGGAATACGATCTTGTCCTTCATGTTCTTTTTCTCCTTTCGATGCAGCTGCTCAGCACGTTCTGATTCAGCCAATTTATCATCATAAAATCTGTCATTATAAAATTGTCATTCCAATTTTGAAGTAAACACTTCGTTCCGACACACGCCATGCAGATGGAAAGACATCAGCGACCTTTTTGAAAGCTGTGATGAAATAATACAGACTCGAATACCCTATCATTCTTGTTTTTTCGATGGCAATTGCTGCTATCTGCAGTTCGCCATGCATGATCTTTTCGGACATACCATACACACAGCATCATAGGTAATCTGCAGGCGATCCACCCACGAGAGTTCCTGAAATCAACATATCAACGAGGTACAAAACAGGAAATCTGTTAACTGACTCTTTCAGATCCATCTGTGCATGGTGACTTCCTTCATTGGATAATGGGGCAGCCGAAAAACCGGCAGCCCCAAAATCCATATTATCTTATGCTGTTGGTATACAGACTGGAACGATTACCTGGAAGCCAGCCAGGCGTTGACCTCATCGATAATCTTCTGACCACCATACGACTCAAGAATCTCGTTGTAGAGATCGGCAACTTCTTCTTCGCTGGTACCTTCAACAATCATGCGGATGACTTCATCGTTAATATAGCCGAAGATGTAGCCGTTATTCTCATAGTAGGCATCGAGGCCTTCATAGGGCAGGTATAGGATGTCATCCAGCTTCTTGTACTTCTCCACCTGAGCGACGGTCTCTTCCAGACCCATGGAAGCTTCCCAAGCGGTATCCCAGGTCATATCGAGGACCATACGTGAGTAGTAGCCACGGTAGTCAGCGGGAGGATTGCCCTTGATAAAGGTGGGAACACCATCGACGTACTCCCAGTTCACACCTTCAAAGCCGTAGCAGATAAGGTTTAGAACGTCAGGATTCAGGGAAGCATTCAGCAATTCGATAGCCAGTTCAACCTTGTCGGCGCTAGTGGCGGGAACAAACCATCCCATGGCAGTAACGGTGTCAACGGTGTAACCAAATTCACCGTTCTCGCCAACCGGCGGATCAATCAGCAACAGTTCGGCATCGGGGTTCTTCTCATAGAAAGCCGGGACCAGACGAGCAACATCAGTGTATTCAATGTACTTTGCGAATCCGTTGCCGGCGAAGAAGTTGGCAGTGCTGCCGTCATCAATCAGGAATTCACGATCGATGTAGCCGGCTTCGTACCACTCGTGCATTTTGGTGATAAATGCGAGGCCTTTTTCGCTTAGCATCGGGATGTAGCAGGTGCCGTCCTGAACACTGAAGAAGGTGGTACGGTTGAAGTTGGCGCCGTAAGCATGGGCGAAGTTCGTGAAGGAATATAAGGCACCGTTGAAGGTTAGGGGCAACAGATCGGTTTTCTCCTTAACCGTTGCGAGAACGTTTTCCCAGTCCTCGATGGTCACAGGAATCTCTAGGCTTAGTTGATCCAGCACGTCCTTACGAATGCCCATAGTTCCTAAATGTATGCCACCGGTGTAGCGGGGCAAGAAGTAGATTTCGCCATTGATCATACAGCTGGCGAGAACTTCTTCGGGCAGTAAGGCCTTCAGATCAGCACCGACGGTATCGAGGGCTTGCGTCAGGGGAGCGACGGCGCCTTGCTTGGCCAGTTCGGGGATCATAGTAACGTCAGCAACCTGGATCAGGTCCGGAGCGTTGCCAGAGGAGAGCAGCATGCGGATACCATTCGAGGAGGAGTCATTGAGCGTGGTCCATTCGAGATCAAAACCGGTCAGTTCTTCGATCTTGAGCAAGTAGTCGCTATTACCGATAGAGACGCCATTCGGGAAGGAAGCACCAGCTGGCACAGTAGCAACTGACAGGTGCTTGGTTTCCTCCGCAGAAGCGAAGGACGTGCAGCTCAGTACGAGAAGTAGAGCAAGCACGAGGATGAGTGTTCTCTTCATTGGGTTTACCTCCTATAAAAATTTCTATTTAATAAAGGAGCAAGTCCTTTATTCATCGGAAGGGGAATCCTGCATTATCCTTTGATTGCCCCCAGCGATATTCCGGTGACGAAATATCGTTGCACGAAGGGATAGACCAGCAGAATCGGAAGCGTGGAGACGATGATGGTCGCATGCTGCACCGAGTCAGCGGCAACATTGCCAAATACTGCCGTATCCAGATTCTTGGAGATTTCGCCTGCGTTGACCAACACCTTTCTTAGGTGCAGCGCTAGTGTGAACATGCTATCTCGCTGGATGAAAATAAGGGGACGAAAGTAATCATTCCAGTAACCAACGGCAAAGAACAGCGCCATGGAAGCCAGAATCGGCTTGGACAAGGGCAGATAGATTAAGAAGAAGATGGTGAAGTCGCTTGCACCGTCAATGCGCGCACTTTCGTCCAGCGCCGGATGGATGCCCTGCATGAAACTGACGATGATCATTAGATTGTAAGGCGAAATCATCGCTGGAATGATCAACGCCCAGTAGGTGTCTAGCATACCCAGAGCGCGGACCATCAGATAACCCGGAACTATACCCGCTGTGAAGATCATGATGAACATGAAGAAATAGCGGAACAGATTGCGGTGCTTGAAATCACGATGCGCAAGCGGGAACGCCGCAAGACAGTTAAGGAACAGCGCGGCTATTGTACCGATGGACGTGACAATCAGCGAATTACCGAGCGCAGTGAAGAACACATTGGTACTAAACACGTAACGGTATGCGGCAATGTTGGCATTGATCGGGATGAACTTCACTTGACCGGTGAGCACGCTCGGTTCATCCGACAGCGACTTCGCCAGAACGCTGAGGAACGGAAGAATGAACACAATCGCCAGCATGATTGCAATCAGAACGACCACAACGTCCCAGATACGGATATGGTTCTTCTTTTTCGTTCTCATGTCGTTTCTTCCGCCTTTCTGCGCAGCCACTCGGAGATTACCACCAATATTAATGCAATGACACTCTTGAATAGCCCGACTGCCGTAGAATAGGAATAGTTGCCCTTTAGAAGCGCCTGCTTGTAAACGAAGGTATCAATAATCTCGCTCGATTTACGAACCAGGGCGTTCTGCATCATCAGAATCTGATCCTGTCCTGCATTGAGAATGCCCGCCATGCGCATGACGAACGTAATCGCTACAGTGGACATAATCGCCGGCACCGTGACATAAATAATCTGCTGCCAGCGGTTGGCTCCGTCTAGCGATGCAGCCTCGTACAGTGTAGTATCCACGCCCGTCAGTGCTGCAAGATAGATGATGGAACCCCAGCCAACGCTTGCCCAGATTTCGGAAATGACGAGCATAGCGCGGAACCAGTGACTGTCTGACAGAAAGAAGACTGCTTCTCCTCCGAAGAACTTAATGATACTGTTGATAAAACCGTTGAGCGAAAACACATCGAAGCAAAGGCCTGCAATGATGACCCATGACATGAAATGCGGCAGATAGTAGATGTTCTGACATACTCTTCTGAAGCGCACCGACCGGATCTCATTGAGCAGCAGCGCTAACAGAATCGGCGCCGGAAAGCCAAACAAGACCTTCAGCATGCTGATTTCCACCGTATTCATGAAAACCTGATAGAAATCCTTAGCCTTAAAGAGCTTCTGAAAATGTGCCAGGCCGACCCACTTACTGCCTAGGATTCCTTTAAAAATGTTATAATCCTGAAATGCAATGATCAGACCGCCCATGGGTATATAACGGAAAATGATATACAGTGCCACCATCGGAAGCAGCATGACGTACAGCTGCCATCTGCGCCTCAGATAGGACCGTTTTTTTACGATTTGTCTCTGCATGCTCAGTTTACCCCCTTGCCGATTTTAGGATAAACCTCTTTCACCCATTCAAGGTATCGGCCAAAATTAAGTGTGTCTCGAGCCTTCGCGATACTGCATGTGCGCATATCCCCGCCTTGAGTAGCCATCGCACCTGCAGCTTCGCCAATGTCCATCATTGTTCTTGACAAGCGACACGATGATGCAGCCAGATGACTGAAACCCGCACAACGGCCTGCAATCAAAAGGTTTTCAAATTCCGCCGCCACCAGCGATCCCGCGCGTATGCCAAAGGGAATCTCTACCTCGCGTGGAAGCATCATTCTGTCTGTGTGATCGCCATGGGTATCCAGTGTATGGTCACCCAACGCAATGATGTCGTCGTCTTGCTGGAAACATCCTTTTCGAAGGTCTGTTTCGGTCGTCATAGTATATGCTTGTACTCTCCAGCTTTCGCGCACACCCACTCGTGGCATAATCTGGATGATGTGCCATCCGCGGTGGCCATGCTCCCTCTTCATCCATTCCCAATAGAGATATACACGTGCTGTCAGGATGTGTACTCGCTCTTCTTGTGGCAATGCAAAATACTCTGCGCCTTGCATCAACGGAAGTGGATTGAAATTGAGATCGCCATTGGGATAATAATCTACATGACTGCAGGGCAGTTCACCTCGTGCAATCCAATCTGCTGCAGGAGTCTCATAGGCCCAACGCGGTGCTTCTTCTCCCACTTCACCCGGCGAAACTCGAAAGCACAGTGACACACCGTTGACAATGCCCGTGGCTTTGTCTGGCGCACTTGGTTCTCCAAAATCAGATTTCGCATCCTCGCCGAATCTGGTCGTCAGTCCGGCACTTCGGCTGACCACTGCATCTGCGGTACAATCGATAAACATGTCTGCATGGATCGAAATCCTCTCCCCGGTAATCAGATCCATTACTTTTATGGCGGAAATTCTATCAGAATCAATTTCAGGTTCCAGAAACGCCATGTTACATATGACATGTACACCCGCATCCTGCAGCGCTTTACGCATTGCCCAAGCGAGTACCAGCGGCTCGAAGTGAACTCTGGCCACCGCCTGCCACTGAAGCGTTCCCCGCCGAAGAGAAGATTCATAACATTCATTCGGATTGATACCATTAAGGGTGATATGGCTTTCCGGCGTGTAGGCATGAATTGTTCTTCCAACACTGGCACCATAAGGAACAGTACGCATCAGTCGATAAAGTTCGCGATTGAGTCCTGTGGAAGCTATACCGGGTTCCCAGCAGTGCACGCCGCCTAAAGTACTCGTTCCTCCCAGAATGTTTCCGCTTTCGATCAGCACGACTTCGCTACCGCACTTGGCCGCACGCCAAGCTGCACCGACGCCTGCAGAACCTCCGCCGATTACAACGATCTTTGTCATAGTGGAAACACCTCCTGATTAATTTCTCATGAGGATTATATTTTCATGAACTATCTGTTCACTCAGCCGGTATAATTCGTGGTTTCTCTCTATCATCGTTGCCGGTTTGTTCGTTGTCGCCCCTGCTAACGCTTGGCGGTAAGGCTCGATGTGGAGGACCTGTCCTTAATCAACTCAAGCGTATTCGTCAAGTCTCGCATGGTATTTTCTGCGAAATCCATATCTTTATTTCGAAATGAAAGGTGTGGGAACTATTCAATCTGGATCATCGTTTTTTTAACAAGTTCTTCTATCGCTATGTTTTCAATGCCAAAAATATTTGTATCCAAAGAACCATTAATCGGGGCAACCCATTCTTTCGGAATTAGTTTTGCACCATTCCTCATTCCAATAATCGAGCCTATAGTGGCGCCATTGCAATCCGTATCGAAACCTTCCTGTACAGCAAGACATATGGATTTTCCGTAATCACCGTTGCCATATAACAATCCTGCAGTGACAATCATGGCGTTTGGAATTGTATGACACCAATCATAACTGTTATTTTCATCCCAATTTTTATGAATCTTGGCCATACACTCTTTTTCTGATATGCCATCCAGATAATCACTTATCACACCTTTTACAGCCTCAAACAAACGTGATGTGGTCGGAATGACGCTTAAGCCAGACGAGATGATAGCTTCTATATCGTTATCTACAGCAGCTTTGGCAACCATTGCAGCAATAAACATTTCACCGTAGATACCGTTTTTAATATGAGAGATACGGGCATCGCGCCATGCCATTTCTGCTGCTTTCATGGGGTTGCCCGGATTTATATATCCATAGTAGTCGCCGCGTATCTGAGCTCCAATCCATTCACGGTAAGGGTTTTGATATAATGCAGAATTGGGAGGATTATAACCGTTAATCAAATTGCAGAATGCAACACGTTCGGCTGTGCAATATGCAGATCTAGGCTGGGAGTCCATCCAGACCCTTGCAACATCGTCAGAAGTAAAATCACGGCCATGCTTTTCAATCAACAGCTGTGCCATAACTACATAGTTCGTATCATCATCTGCTGGAGCACAATGAATGGTATCTGCATAACATCTGTTTTTCAGCCTGAATGAACATCTGTCAATCATTTCCGGAGTAATATCACTCGACAATACATAGCGATGCATTGGCCAGTTGCCGCTTTCTTTTAAAAGTGGATGAAGCTCAGCAGTACGAATACCTTCTAGTGGCTTGCCAAGCAAACAGCCACAGATTCGTCCCAGCCATGCACCTGATATTTTATCAGGCAGCTTTTCCATATTTATAGATTGGTTTTTATCTTCCGTATTGCCGTAGCAAAGCGCAAAAATGCCATCAAGATCCGATGGTTCGTCATACTGATAATCTGGTACCATGGGAAGACTCAGGGTTAAGTCAAACAGCACGTCACCCATTCGTTTTTTCAAAGGGCCAACAGGCATCTGCTGTACTGCATTGAATAAAGCACGATATGGTTCAATGTCTTTGCCTTCATCTATACATTGGCGGAATTCCACAAGCAGATCAGACGAATAGGATTCCCAAGGGCCTAATGTGCTATAGTCCGGCATAAGCTGAGAATTGGGATATAGCTCTTCACATAAGCGACGGTCACTATTCAAAATCAGTGAATCAATCGTGACGCTAAACCGTTTCGCAATACGAATGATATTAGAAAGGTCTGGGGTTCCGGTACCGCTCTCCCATTTCTGAATGGTCTGACGAGAAACCTGAAGCTGCTCAGCCAGCTTCTCTTGCGAAAGATTATTCAGATTACGGATTCTGATTAATGAGTTTCCAATACTCATCACGATCACCATATACCTTTCGTTGTATTCTGCTGTTAACTACCATAAATGAATTTGTGCACTGCTTTTCATTGCTTCTTAATCATAATACTATAAGGTCGTTGTTTATCTGTCTATACATTTTAGTTGACAAAAAATGCTACTGGATAGTTTGAAAAAATGCATTATCACCCAATACCTCTGTACTTGGCAGGTTGGTCAAAAAAATACTCCCCGCACCTGCAGGGAGTATTACTCTACTGATTTGGCTAATTCAGAAGTGCGTTATATCTTGTGCTGGATTACAGGTCGATTTTTTCAAACCTGCGGACTGATATGGTCAGTGAGAAGTAAGTCAGCAGGACGAACGCGGCGGTGCCGCCGATAAGAAACGCCAGCTGCAGCGGCATTTCGTTGAAGCCGAAAGCGTTGACCGCCTCAAGCCCCGGAATGTGGTGCAGTGCTTCCGCGACTGCCACGGTCAGGAAGAAGACGATGATAAAGATCACGAAAGGCTTGCCGTAATAATAGGCGGATTTGAAGAAGCCGCCCAGGAAGATCAGATTGAAGAGACCGAATACGAGCAGCACGAATCCCAGAAATACGAAGTTCGCTGTCATGAGCGCGTTGGTGCGGTAGATGGCAGCGTCAGCCAGCGCGGTCATCCGGACCAGCGTCAGGGCAGTCATGACCAGGAAGCCGCAGCCCTGAATGAGGAGCGCGAAAGCATACTTTGCGCGTACGACGTCGCGCTTGGCGACGGGCAGCAGCGCGGAGTAGACCAGATCGTTGTTCTCACGGGAGCGCTGTACGGACTGGAAGATCCCGAAGCAAACGAAGAAGGCTCCCATCAGGATCGGATAGCCGGGAATCATCGTCATCAGGGCAAACGCGATGAACAGATAGGACAGCACGGAAGCGCTGAGCTTCATTTCCTTTTTCAGCATCTCAGACATGGCGGACACTCCTCTCCAGGCGCAGCATCGTTTCCTCAAGCGTTTCTCCGTCTTCACCCAGATCCTTTCGGAACGTCTCCGTGTCCGACGCCTTTATGATCTCACCGTTCCGGATATAGATGATATCATCCGCGCATTTTTCTAGATCTGACGTGATATGCGTGGAGAAAAGGATGGCGACGCCCCGATCCTTCAGCATTTGGAAGAGCTCGAGCAGCTCATCCCGCGAGAAGGGATCCAGACCGCTGGTCGGTTCGTCCAGGATCAGGACTTCCGCCCTGTGCGACAGCGCCATGGCCAGATTGCATTTGACCTTCATGCCTTCCGAGAGCTCGGCGGGCGCCTTGTTCTCGTCAAGCGAGAAGATTCCCATGTATTCCCGGTACGCGCTTTCATCCCAGTTGGGGTAGAAGGTGCGGGTCACGGCAGCGAGATCCTTCAGTTTCTTTTTCGGGTAATAGTTGACAGTGCCTGTCGAGTATCCTATGCG
>JAEEGL015654970.1_pt1 | contig 11885 bp, 8 predicted proteins | sample 9134231 | NCBI WGS metagenome assembly JAEEGL01 (sample SAMN16246548, study PRJNA631951) | gut metagenome | biome: gut microbiome; feature: rumen; material: fiber-attached | host: Bos | place: Iran: Karaj | collected 2018-10 | reverse complement strand
TATTTATCAAAAACTGTTGCAACTTTTTTTCCGTATGTGATGTCGCGGTATGGTTCATCACCAATCAGATATGGATAGCGGCCAGTTTTTTTCCCGAATTCTTTAAGGACAGCTGTAAGAGCCACAAGGTCTTCTTCAGAATAAATGCGGCCAGTAGGATTATTTGGTGAATTGATTAAAACGGCAGCTGTTTTATCATTCAAAGCAGCCTTAATTGCGTCAACATCAAGAGAAAAGTCTTCTTTTGTCTTTACAGGGACAACTTCACCATCATGATTATGAACATAATTGTTATATTCAGCAAAATATGGGCAAGGAATTACAATTTCTTCGCCGGCATTCAAAACAGATTTAATAATTACGTTGAGGGCACCACCTGCCCCTACTTCCATAACAACACAGTCGGCTGTAACTGGCACGCCCTGTTCGCGGGAAGTTTTTTCTGCCATAGCGGCCCGAGTTTCCGGGTAGCCGGCATTTGGCATATAACCGTGGCGTAAATGGCTTGTATCTGCAGCAACTTCGCGTACTGCATCTACAACTTTCTGTGGGGGGTCAAGATCGGGATTTCCGATACTAAAATCATACACTTTATCAGCGCCATACTTCTGCTTAAGGAGTGCGCCTTCTTCAAACATCTTTCGGATTACACCGTTGGAAGGACTTTCTACAATTGCTTTTACTTTCTTTGAAATCATAATAATTTATTATAACACAATAATTGAAATTCCGCTATTTATTACTTATAATATGTAGTATGAAACGTTTGCTTTTAGCAGTGATAATTTCATTATGCTCATTTCATGTCTTCGCACAGTTTTATAATGAAAATCTTACATCAGAAGAATTAGCAACATTAAATAAAGGCCAACTTCTCGTAAAAAATATAAATGTTCCCAAAAACATGTGTCTTAAAAAAGACAAAATAAAACTCGGAAATGACTTATACACAGAACTTGAAACTCAAAATCCAAAATATCTTGCAGAAGTAATTCAGTTTAAGCCTTACAAAGGAAACGAAGATTTACCAAAAAGACTAGAAGAAACACTAAATAATGTTTCTGACTACGCAGGAATTCCTTATTACTCTCAAAAACACGATAAATGGTATGATTTATATGACTCTGCTGCAATTGTTTCTACAAAAGTAGACGGGAATAAAAAAACAATTATGGCTGATTTAATTATGAAGCCATTTGATTATGTAAATGAAAGAATTGAAATTACAAGCCAAAGCGATTCAATTCTATACATTGCAACTAATACAAACAAACTCCGTTATCTAGATAAGTTTGATTGTATTTGGCCAGAAAAAATGAAAATCTGCATTCTTTTATTTAGAGATGGAGATAATTGGGTGCTTTATGGTTTGGGGGGAGCAAACGTTCCTCGACTTCCTTTTTTTACAGAAAGAATCCAAACCTCACTCATAAACAGAATAAACACATTCTGTACATATATATTTAAGAAATTTTAGGAGAAAATAATAATATGATTTGGTTAATTGGATGTAAAGGTATGCTTGGCACAGAAGTTTCTCGCCAGCTTGATTCCGCAAAATTGCCATGGGTAGGGACCGATAAAGAAGTAGACATTACTAATCCAGAAGCATTGGAAAACTTTGCAAATAACATAGAAACAGAGGCTTACACCCCTTCTTCACTTCCACACAGCGAAAGACACATTCAGTGGATTATAAACTGTTCTGCCTACACCAATGTAGATAAAGCAGAAGAAGACACAGAACTTGCACAAAAGCTTAATGCAACAGGTCCAATGAATATTGCAAGACTTGCCAGAAAGATAAATGCAAAACTGATTCATATTTCTACAGATTACGTTTTCAACGGAAAAGGAAACACACCATATACCGAAGATATGACAAAAGAACCATTAGGCGTATATGGAAAAACTAAAGCCGCTGGAGAAGATGAAATTCAAAAAGAAATGAACCAGTATTATATACTTCGTACAGCATGGTTATACGGCTTTGATGGAAAAAACTTTGTTTACACAATGACAAAGCTGATGAACAGCCACGATTCAATAAAAGTTGTAAATGATCAATTTGGTACACCTACCTGTGCAATCGACCTTGCTGATACCATCATAAAGATTATACAGAAAGGAAATAACGCAAAGAGTTTCTTTGGTAAAAACAGTGCTCTTTCTTATGGCATCTATCATTTTACAGATGAGGGGCAAACAAACTGGCATGAGTTTGCCTCTGAAATTTATAAGCTTGGAAAAAAATATGGTAGAATTACACAGGATTGTACAGTGAATCCATGTTCTACAGAAGAATATGGAGCAAAAGTTCAGCGTCCTGCCTACTCGGTTTTGAGCAAAGAAAAAATCACTAAATCCATGAAGATAAAAATTCCTTCATGGCAGATAAGTCTTGAAAAATTCATTAAGAATGAACGATTCAATCCTATGTAGACAATCTATTAGAAGGAGACAGACAGTCTATGAAGTTGATGGAATATTTTCTCTACACACGAATTGAGCTGGGATGCCTCGCTATACTTTTATACATAGCTTACAGTTTCTTCTCTGTAAAAAGAAGAAAGACCTATGTACACAATCTGTTTTCTGCAATTATTGGCTGTTCTATCTTAAATATTATTTTTGACATGATAACTGTTTATACAGTTAATAATTTATATTCAGTGTCTCCAATTATTAATCATTTCTTTCATATTATATTTGTTGGAAGCATTGCAGGCGTAATTTTCTGTACATATCTTTATGTGCACGCCTTAATTTATCCTACTAAAAAGCCAGGAATTATTGTCTGGATCCCTTTTATTCTGGCTTTGGCAAGCATTATAGTTCTTCCAATTCATTATAACATTGGAGAATATTCAAATTACTCTTCTGGGCTTGCAGTCTGGGCCGCATACGCTGGAATCATCATTTATTTTATTTTGATTACTATTCTTTTAATCAGGTTTCATAAAACAATTGGAAAAAAGCAATTAAGAGGAATTATAACAGCCATTCTTTCAATTCTAATTGTTACATCAATTCAAGGTATTTTTAATGAATCACTTATTTCCAGCATTGGAGTTTTGATGCTGAACATTGCATTCTTCTTTACTGTAGAAAATCCTGATACAGCATTAATCGAAGAACTTGAATATGCCAAAGAAAAAGCAGATGCGGCAAATAAGGCAAAATCTCACTTTCTGGCCAATATGTCGCACGAAATCCGTACACCAATCAATGCAGTGCTTGGTATGGATGAAATGATCCTTAGAGAATCTTCAGAAGATGCAATTATTGAATATGCAAAAAACATTAAATCTGCAGGTAATACACTTATCTCTTTAATAAATGATATTCTTGATTTTTCAAAAATTGAAGCTGGTAAAGTAGAAGTTCAAAATGAAGAATACGATATATCATCCGTTATTGTTGATGTTGTAAATATGATGTCTGCAAAGGCAAAAGAAAAAGGGATTGTCCTGATTCTTCGAGCCGATAATGAACTTCCTAAAGGTCTGATGGGAGATTCAATACGAATTAAGCAGTGTATTATGAATCTTCTTTCCAACGCAATAAAATACACAGAGCATGGAAACGTTACCCTCACCATTAATCATACAAAAATTAATGACAGTACAATCAATCTTAATATAAGTGTAAAAGACACTGGTATTGGTATAAAAAAAGAATTCCTTACAAAAATTGGCTCTCCTTTTGAAAGAGTTGAAGATGGCCGTTTTAATACAATGGAAGGCACAGGACTTGGGCTTAGCATTGTTCATCAGCTTCTTTCTCTTATGCATAGTAAACTGGAAGTAAATTCTGAATATGGCAAAGGAACAGAGTTTTTCTTTACAATTCAGCAGGAAGTAAAAGACTGGACTATTATTGGCGGAATTGAAGATTCTTATAAGAATAATCTAGCAAAAATTGTTTCTTATGAAGAAAAAATTTTTGCACCAAAAGCAAAACTTCTTTTTATTGATGATACACAGATGAATCTTGATGTTGTAAAGGGACTTTTAAAAAGAACAGGCATTCAAGTTGATACATGTCTTTCTGGTAAACAAGGTCTTGAACTTGTCTGTAAAAATGAATATGACATAATTTTTATTGACCACAGAATGCCAGATCCTGATGGAATAGAAACTTTACATCTGATGAAGGATTTAGCAGATAACAAAAACCGCAACAAACCTTGCATTGCTCTTACTGCAAATGCCATTAGTGGTGTAAAGCAGATGTATCTGAACGAAGGATTTACAGATTACCTTTCAAAACCGGTAAATCCTGAAAAACTTGAAAATATGATAAGGAACTATATTCCTAAAGAGCTTGTAGAAATTAAAAAGACTCAGAAAAGTACCGCAAAACCTGTTCTTGCAAAAATTGAAGGAATAGATATAAATATGGCCTTTAGAAATATAGGCTCAAAGGAATTATTGGAAGAAACAATTATTCAATTCTATAAATCTATTGATGACAATGCAAAAGAGCTTGAAGCCTTGTTTGCAAAACGAAACATTAAAGAATATAGAATTAAAGTTCACTCTTTAAAGAGCACTTCCAGGTTGATTGGAGCAAAGAATCTTTCTAATCTGGCAGAACAACTTGAAGAATATGCAGATAAAAATGATCTGGATTCAATTATTGATTCTCATCCATCGCTAATTAAAACATATCTAAGTTACAAGAAAAAAATTAAGCCATTTTACGATGTAAACACAAAGGATAGTCCAGAAGAAGAAAAGAAAGTGCTTTCTTCTGAAGAATACTCTGCATTTATAAATAAAATGACTGAATGTGTTGAAAACTTTGATAGCACAGGAATGGAAACTTTATTAAATGAGTTGAAAACAAAAATAATTCCTGATACATTTGCAGAACAAATTTCAACAATCACTTCTTTAGTAGAAAAAATTGATTTTGACTCTTTAAAGAACGAACTGGAAACAATTAAAGGATAAAATAAATGAATAAATCTCGTATCTGCTTGCTTGCATCAGCTTTTTTTCTGTTATTTTCATTAAATTCACAGGAAGCATTAAAATCAACAGAAGAAGAATATTATGATTTTCTTTCTCTTCAAGGAATTACAGAACGCCCTACCCTTGGCTACAGAACATTAAGTGACAGCGTTTGGAATTTTACAGAATTAGAAGAGATGATGGAAAATGAAGACGGGACATTCACAAAGGTTAGAATAGGCGCTGAACAATCAGATTCTAATATTTGGAAAAACAATAATCTTGGCACCTGGTTTATACTCTGGCAACCAGAAAACACTTTTAATAAATTCTTTTTCAATGGTCTCAAACAAGGCTTTTTTTTAAGAGTTTATGGTCCCGAATGGTACAACAGCTACAACACAGCCGCCCCATACGGCCAAAACGATGGCGCCCTCTGGCAGGGCCGTGGTTATAACACATCTCTTACAACAGGACTACGTTTGGAAGGCTATGGCTTTGAATTAACGTTTAAACCACAGATTTGTTTTTCGCAGAATTTGGAATTTGAATATCTACCAGGTGTGTATGGAAGTGAATACTCATATTTTACAGCAGAAGGTGGTTCAATAGATTTAGTCCAGCGTTATGGTGATTCTTCTTTTTGGAATTATGATTGGGGCGATTCAGAAATTCGCTGGTCTTGGCACACTCTAACATTAGGCTTTGGAACACAAAATCCATGGCTTGGTCCAGCATGGTTAAATCCAATGTTAGGAAGTAATAATGCAGCTGGATATCCAAAATTTGATGTAGGATTACGAAAAACACAGATTATTATTCCCGGTCTAGGTTGGAATGTAGGCAAGATTGAAGGAAGAGTTTGGGTAGGAAAACTAATACAATCAGATTATTTTAATGTTACTTCTTATCCATATGATACAATGTTGACTGCTATGTCAGCATCTTATTCTCCTTCATTTATCCCGTATTTTACTTGCGGATTAAACAGAATATTCTTAACAAGATGGAATAAAAATAATCTAAAATATATTACACGTCTTTTTTCAACATCAAAAGATAATGATGTATATGGAGATGGCGAAGACCAAAAACTTTCTATTTTTGCAGATTGGCTTTTACCTAAAGTTGGTTTTGAAATGTATGTTGAATATGGAATTGATGACTATTCAACATTTATTTTGCAAAATTTCTTTCATACAGCAATTTATACTTTAGGAATAAAACAAAAACTACCTTTTAACAGTGAATTACTTATAGAAGTAAATAATTTTGAAATGTCCCAGGACTTCCAAATGCAATGGGCTTATGGAGGTTATTATACACATAGTAAAATTCAAACAGGCTATACAAATGATGGCCAATCATTAGGTGCTGGTTCAGGATTATTTGGTAATAGTCAGTATTTTGGTTACAAGATTTATTATCCAAAAGGAAGTTCAACTTTCTTTGTTCATAGATTCTGTCCAAATAATAATTATATATATAATAAAGCCGTATATACAAATGCTTCAAAACCTTCATCTGTTTGGGAACAATATTGGGCTAATTTTGAAACACATCTTGCAATAGGCATATCCTCAAATTTCTATATAACCAAAGATTTTAATCTTGATGTAGGATTTACTTATATTAATATTACAAATTATATGTATGATAGAACAACAAAAATAAATTCAATTTCTCTATCATTCCAAGCTACATATATTATTGAATAGATTTTTTTACTTTACAACTCTACTATGAGTTTCCAATTTATTTTATATATAGTATAATCTTTATATGGCTTTAAAAAAATTACCGTTGGGTATACAAAGTTTTGAAGAAATCCGCAAAAACGACTACTTATACGTAGATAAAACAGAAGAAATATTTAATTTAATCAACTCTGGGAAAGCTTATTTTCTTTCACGCCCAAGAAGATTTGGAAAAAGCCTGTTAATTTCAACACTTGATACCTATTTTTCTGGTAATAAAGCATTATTTTCTGACCTTAAAATTCATGAGCTTGAAAAAGAATGGAAAAATTATCCCGTTTTTTCACTTGATTTTGGTGGCAAAGAATATAAAACCAGACAAGATTTAGAGAATAAACTTTTTAATATTTTAGATAATCTACAAAAAAAATATAACATCTCAATTTCACAATCTTCTCCTGAAATAACTTTTAGCGAATTAATAAAACAAGTTGCAGAAAAATATAATGCCCAGGTTGTTGTTCTCGTAGATGAATATGATAAACCTTTACTTGAAACCTTAAATGATAAAGTTCAGAATGATGAATGTCGCAGTTTACTTCGAGGATTCTTAGGAGTATTAAAATCTTGTGATAATTACTTAAAATTCGTATTTATTACTGGTGTTACAAAATTTTCAAAAGTAAGTATTTTTAGTGATTTAAATCAGTTAAATGATATTTCACTAAGCCCATCTGCAGAAACAATTTGCGGAATTACACAAGAAGAACTCGAATTCTATTTTAAGTCATACATATCTAATCTTGCTAGTGAAAATAATTTAGCTATAGAACAATGCATGGAACAACTTAAAACAAAATATGACGGTTATCACTTTTCTAAAAATCTTATTGATGTTTATAATCCATACAGTATCTTAAAAACATTTTCAGATAAATTCTTTGGAACATACTGGTTTGAAACAGCAACTCCAACTTTCCTTTTAAAACAGTTTGAACAAAATAATTTTGATATATATAACTTTACAGAAGGTGTAGAATACAGCATCCCTACTCTTATGAATAAAAGCGATGCTGATTTTGATATTATTCAATTACTGTATCAAACCGGATATATAACGATAAAAGACTGGGACAAAGAATTAAACACATTTATTCTTAAATATCCTAATACAGAAGTTGAATACAGTTTTCTTGCAATTTTATTACCCGCATTCATGAATCAAAACCAGAGAACATCAGATTCCTGGCTCAGAGATTTCTACAAAGACATAAAAGATGGAAATATAGATTCTTTTATGACACGAATAAAAGCTATAATAGCATCAGTTCCATACGCAACAGAAAAACGTACATCAGAACATGACTTTCAAATCACAATTTATCTGATTTTTACACTTTTGGGGCAATATACAATAGCAGAAAGCTATACAAACAATGGAAGAATCGATTGTATAGTTGAAACAGATAATATTATATATATTTTTGAATTCAAAGTAGACAAATCTGCACAAAATGCATTGAATCAAATTGTTACAAAAAAATATGAAGAAAAATATTTGGCATCCAGAAAAAAAATTACTAAAATTGGAGCTTCATTCGATAGTACAAACAAACAACTTTCTGAATGGAAATATATGTAAGTATTGGAGTTGAATAAAAATGAACATAGCACTTTTAATAGCCGGCGGTGTCGGTAACAGAATGGGACAAGATATCCCTAAACAATTCCTCACTGTAAACGAAAAACCTGTAATAATTTATACACTTGAAGCTTTTCAAAATCATCCAAAAATTGATGTAATTGCAGTTGTATGCCTGCAAGGCTGGGAAACAGTATTACAATCTTATGCAAATCAATTCAACATTACAAAACTAAAACACATAATTTCAGGAGGAGATTGCGGACAGGCTTCAATCCGAAACGGAGTTTTTGAACTTGAAGAACATTATTCAAAAGACGATATCGTATTAATTCATGATGCAATTCGTCCATTAGTTTCTGAAGAAATAATTAATGACTGTATAGAAAAAACTCTTGAATTTGGAAATGCAATAACCAGTATCCCGTGTGCAGAAGCAATGTTACAGACAGAAGACTCAAAAGTTTCCTGTGGGTCATATCCGCGCGATAGATTAAAAAGAACTCAAACACCTCAGGGATTCAAAATTGCTGATATTTGTGAATTACATAGAGAAGCATTAAAAGCTGGCATAACAAATTCGGTTGCTTCGTGTACACTTATGATAGAAATGGGTAAGCAGGTATATTTTTCAACCGGTTCAGAAAAAAATATTAAGCTTACTACTGTTGAAGATATTGATATTTTTAAGGCTTTACTGGCATCGAAAAGATCTGAATGGCTAAAATAAAAAATGAGTTTATAAATGGATTTATATAAAGCAAAAACCTACATTCAAAATATTGATAAAATTCTCGAAAATTTTGATGACTTAAAATTATTTAAGGACAAATCATTCTTTATAACAGGCTGCAATGGATTAATCTGTTCTGCATTAGTTGATATTTTGATTTTTGCAAATACAAAATTTAATCTGAATCTTACACTTTATTTAGCAACAAGAAACATTAATAAAACACAGAATCGTTTTAATAATTCATACTGCAAATATATAGAATATGATTCAAACAAACCTTTTATTTTTACCGAAAAAGCAGATTACTATATTCATGGTGCAAGTAACGCAAGTCCTGATTTAATTCTGAAGGAACCTGTGGAAACTATAATTTCAAATATCTTAGGCCTTCAAGAAATTATAAAAAATGCGACAAGATATAATTCACGAATACTTTATATTTCTTCCAGCGAAGTTTATGGAAAAATAACAACTGGAAATCCAATAAAGGAAAACGAAATTGGAACCTTAGAAATTCTTAATCCCCGTTCATCTTACGGCCAGTCTAAACGGGCTGCTGAAACGCTATGTGCATCTTATGTTTCTGAATATAATTCAGATATTGTAATTGCACGACCTGGCCACATATACGGTCCAACAGCATCCAAAAATGATATAAGAGTTTCCAGTCAATTTATGTACGATGCCGCAGCAGGAAAAGATTTAGTCTTAAAAAGCAAGGGAGAACAGCTTCGTTCTTACACTTATTGTCTTGATTGTGCTACTGCACTACTTACAATTTTGTTAAAAGGCGAATCAGGCCAAGCATATAATATTTCAAATCCAAATTCAATTTGTAGCATTGCAAATATGGCTCATTTTTTTGCCAAATATGGTGGAGTCAATTTACGATTTGAACTACCTGCTGAAAAAGAAAAACAAGCATTCAATCCAATGAATAATTCTTCCCTTGACAGTAAAAAACTTGAAGCTTTGGAATGGAAAGCACTTTTTTCGAAAGAAGAAGGATTTGAGAAATCTATAAATATTTTAAGAGAATCATATATATATATGTTTTGAATAAAACAGTATTTATAAAACATTTGAATTTAGATATAATTTTTTAAATTTTATTTTAAATATTTTTGGAGAATATTCTTTATAAAAATGCCAGAAAAAAAATCTTTAGTTAAGAATTCTTTCTTTTCTTTTTTTAATGCATTTACAACGCTTCTATTTCCATTAATTACATTTCCCTATGCAAGCCGCATTTTACATCCAGAGGGAATTGGAAAAATTAACTTTGCTGTCTCTATTGAAGGATATTTTGCAATGCTCTCTGGCTTAGGGATTGGTTCTTACGCAACAAGAGAAGCTGCAAAACGTCGTGAAAATAAAATAGAACTATCAAAATTTTGTAAAGAAATAATAATAATAAATATTATTTCAATGCTTTGCTCATACATTCTTCTTTTTATAAGTTTATTTATTGTTCCTAAATTTGAACAATATCGAATTCTTATTCTTGTACGAAGTCTAAACATTTTCTTTTCTGCAATCGGACTAGAATGGCTTTACAAAGCAGAAGAGGATTTTAAATATATTACTCTACGCTCTTTAATATTTAAAATAGGAGGCTTAGTATTTCTTTTTATTTTTGTAAGAACAGAAAATGATACTATTGCTTATACAATTTTTGGTATTCTTACATCTGTAGCCTCAAATGTTTGTAATTTTATTCATTCCAGAAAATACATTGATTTTAAATTAAAATGCAAAATTGAAATTAAAAAACATTTGAAATATATATTTACATTTTTTGGAATGGCCGTTATTACAAGTCTATACACAATATTGGATACATCTATACTCGGTTTTCTATCAGACGATTTTCAAGTTGGTTTATATTCTGCTGCTACAAAATTGAATAAACTTTCCCTTACTTTGATAACATCACTAACAGCAGTTCTTCTTCCACGTTTAGCTTATTATATACAAAACAATAATAAAAAAATGTTTATTGAACTTTCTCAAAAATCAGCAGGTATTATCATTTTAATATCATTACCTATGATATCGGGTTTAATTTTCCTTTCAAAACCTTTAATTCTTATTTTTAGTGGACCGGAATATTTAGAGGCAATACCTGCAATGAATATTATTTCTCCAATTGTATTGTTTATTTCATTATCTGCTCTAATTGGTTATCAGATTTTCGCAGCAATTAATAAAGAAAAGCTAACATTAATTTCTTCAAGTCTTGCAGCAGTTATGAATATTATAATGAATTTTCTTTTCATTCCAAAATATGGTGCTATTGGGGCTGCAATTGGTACTGTAATTGCTGAATTTAGTGTTACTTTTTTTCAAATAATTTGCATAAGAAAATATATCAATAAATTAATTGTATGTACTTTTTTTCAAGCAATAATAGGAAGTACTCTTATAGCTTTCGAAATTATCATAATTTCAAAAATTCTTAATAGTAACATTCTAATTATAATAATTTCTATTATCACAAGCATTCTAAGTTATGGCACTTTATTATACTTTTTTAAAAATCAATGTTATATAGATATAATTAATGTAATAAAAAATAAATTTAAAAAACATAATTCTTAATTTATAATAAAACTTAAGTAAGAATCTTTTATAATTCTTTTATAAGTTTATCCCATAAATAGAATATATTTTCAGGAGAAAATCTTTCAGAAAGATTTTTTGCATTTTCTGACATTTGTTCCCATAACTCTTTATTCTTTGCTAATTCAATTGATTTTTCTGAGAATTGAAGAATATCCTCTTTTTCTATAAGAAAACCATTTTTTCCGTCAACAAGGACATCAGCAGGCCCTTCTGGACAATCAAAACAT
>JAEEGL015431874.1_pt1 | contig 11885 bp, 19 predicted proteins | sample 9134231 | NCBI WGS metagenome assembly JAEEGL01 (sample SAMN16246548, study PRJNA631951) | gut metagenome | biome: gut microbiome; feature: rumen; material: fiber-attached | host: Bos | place: Iran: Karaj | collected 2018-10 | reverse complement strand
GGCAGGGCTACGGCTCTGCCCTTAATATTTCAATGGAGGGCTGACAATGCCGGACTTAATCTCGAAAATCAAAAAACTCTTGCGGTTGAGCGGCGATGCTCTCGATGATGTTGTCAAGATGAATGTCGAGGCGGCGCTGGATGACATCGCTGACCAGGGCGTTGATATTGACACGCAAGACAACTTAATCGTCAAGGCAGTGGAACTCTACTGTAAATGGCAGATGAACCACAACGGCGAAGCGGACAGATTCGAGAAGAATTACACAACGCTCCGCGATACTATGAGCAAGCAGAAAGTTCACAGGCAGGTGGACGGCGATGCGTGATGATTTCAACGAAGTCTGCAACCTTGTGGCTGTCGCAGAAAGTTCAATCGACGGCCTATTGACGGTTAAGGAAACAAAACGCATAGTGTTCTGCGCGGTTTTGACAGACCAGACGAGCACAAAATCAGAAGCGGGCAAATACGGCGTCGGAATGGAGCTCAAAATCAAGCTCCCCGATATCAGCGAATACAACGGCGAAAAGTTTTTTGAATACAACAACATCCGTTACGAGGTTATAAGAACATACCGCGACGGCGATATGCTTGAAATCAACGGCCTGAGAGGTGTTGAGTAATGCCTGCACCGAAATCAGTCGTCAAAATTAAGTCTGACGGCGTTGAATATGTTTCAAATGTTGACGCATGCGAGTATTACATTTTTGAGTTGACCCGAGCGGCGCTCAGGGATGTCGCTAAGTTCGTCAAGCGGGAATTTAAAGAAAAGTTTTATCAACACTTCAATAAGGTTTCCGGCGATGCGGGCAGAGCGACCAGTGCAAAGATATGGAGCAGTGCAAACACAAAGTCGCCGAGAGTTGAAATCGGCTTGAAGACCGGCAAGGTTGACGGCTTTTATGCTTACTTTCAGGAGTTCGGAACGAGCACAGGCATTCCTGCTCTCGGTCTGCTTCAGCACGCAGTTGAAGACAACGTCGACACGATTATTCAAATCGAGTCGAAGTATCTGAGCGGGCTGGAGGCTGAAGCAGAAGCACTGATTGATTCCGAAGACGACTACGACATCGAGGAGGATGATGAAGAATGAGCAGGACGGCGGAGCTGCAGCATCTTATTCAGCAGAAAATCACTTCGCTTGTATATACGGCATATGCGGACGAGGCGCCTGACGGTGCGGCGTTTCCTTATGTTGTATATAACATTGACTCGTTCGCCTTCGAGGATGCCAGAGACGACATAACGCTTGTGATTGACATCTGGGACGAATACCCGAACTACTCAAGAGTCGAACTGATGGCTGACAACATCGAGGAAGAGTTCACCGGCAATGCGGTGCACGATGATTCCGCGACGATACTGCCTCAGTTCTTCCGTTATATCCGCACAAAAGTGCCCGACCCGAACAAAAAGCTGAAGCGCGTGCAGCTTAAGGTTCAAATTCAAAACTACGCGCACACTCCTCATCCGCTTCCTACGGAAGACGATGAACAATAACATAGGAGGCTAATTATGGCAGCTGTTACATTAACCGGCAACGGAAAGATAGATACCGCCGTTGACTTCCACACCGTCAAATGGACGGGCGCTACAAAAGGCGGAAAGTCTTGTGAGATAACGCTGACAAATGCGATTAATCTCGGCGACATTGAATGGACATTTGCTGAGAAGAACGATACCGTCCCCGCCGTGACATTCACCGCGTGCTATACAGGCACAGAGGCGAGCACAGTCGAGCCCTGGGAAGTAAAGCTTGAAGACGGTCTGACTGCCGGCACCGATGAGATTCTTCTCGGCGCAGGTGTTTTCAGCATTGACGGCAACGCCGTGGCGCTCACCAGAGGCGGCGGTTCGTTCAAGACCACAAGAGAATATCGCAGAATCAACGCAGACGGCGACAGGGGCGCTGTTAAAGACAGAATTGTTTGCGAAGGCTCGGAAGCCACGCTCACGATGAATGTTCTTCAGTTCCTTACAAAAGTTGCTTCTCTCTATCCGTGCATCACAACAACCTGACGAAGAGGGAGCACTCGCTCCCTCTTTTTTGCTTTATTGAAAGGAGTATAAAAATGAGGAAACTCAACACCCACGATGTATTTGCGCTGACAAGATTAATCAACGCAACAAAAATAAAAGAAACCTTCCGCACCGAGCTCGAAGAGATTGCGAACGGCAACCGCTTTGTTCTTGATCCGCAGAAGGATGGAATGACAATTATCTTCGCTCTGATGTCGGCAATGGCCGAAGCAGGAGCGGAACAGGCGTTTTATAATTTTGTTTCGGGCCCGTTCGAGATGAGTCCGAAAGAAATTGAAGAACAACCGCCCGAAAAGACACTTGAGATGCTGGGGCAGATTGCCGACATTGAGGAGTGGAAAAGTTTTTTCAGGCGTGCGGCGAACTTCTCCGCAATAAAAACAGCGAAGCAGTAATTTTAAGCCGCCTACACGGAATATACGCAGAATTAATGCACAAGCCCTTTGAAGAGGGCTTTTATTATTGCAGACAAATACTTGACGAAGTTCAAAACGAGCGTCTGTATGCGCAGTGGTTGGCATATCTGCCTATGCTGATACAGTCGAACAAGTTTATGAGCTTCAGTCAGTTCAAGGAAGAAATAACCGGCGCGAACATAGATATGCGTCCCGCAGAAGATATTCTCGCCGAAGTTGAAGAAATAAGGATGAGATTGCATGGCGACAAATCTATTTAAACTCGTCGGCTCAATTTATGTTGACGCCGACAAAGCAAACGAGTCTTTACAGAAGACAGACGAACACGCAAACAAGGTCGGCGAAGGTCTGAAAAAAGCGGGTAAGGCTGCGGGCGTAATGGGCGCAGCTGCGGTCGCCGCGACAGGCGCTGCCGTAAAAGGTGCATACGACCAGGCAAAAGCGACCGCCGAAGCAGCTGACGCCATTGACAAAGGCGCACAGAAAATGGGCATCTCGACCGATGAATATCAAAAACTGTCTTATGCTGCCGATTTGTCAGGCACATCCATTGACAAGCTGGCGGCGGCGAACGTGAAATTGCAGAAGGCGGGCTCTGACCTCGACATCAACGGTGCGCTCGAGCAATTATACGCGATTGAGGATGCAGACGAGAGAGCTGCAGCGGCACACGAGATGTTCGGCGACAAGCTGGCAAACGAACTCGCGCCTCTGCTCAATGCGGGCGGTGAGAGTTTCGAGCAGATGAAGCAGCAGGCGGAAGACCTCGGGATGGTTATGAGCGGCGACACAATAGCCGCAGGCGCTCAATTCGGAGATACAATGGAAACCCTCAACAAATCTATCGAGGGAGCGAAAAACACGCTCGGAGCGGCATTTCTGCCCGTCTTTCAGACGGTTGGAGACCTTCTTGTGTCAATGATGCCTGAAATACAGCAAATGGCGAAAGAGCTTGCGCCCGTGCTGGCAGATATGCTGAAAGAACTTGCGCCGATGATAATGGAAATACTGCCGCTTATAATTGAGATGCTTCCGACGCTCGTCGACATCATCAAAGCGATTGTTCCGCTTGTTCTGAATGTGGCACAGAAGGTGCTGCCGTATCTGATTAACGTAGTTGAATCGCTGCTCCCGATTTTTGAGTCCGTCATAAACTTCCTGACGGATGTCTTTGAGGGCAACTGGTCAAAGGTGTGGGACGATATCGTTGCCATATTTACGAATATATGGGAATCAATGAAAGCTATCTTCACCGAGCCGATTAATTATATAATTGATGGCTTGAATAAGTTCATCGGTTATCTTAACACTATACAAATACCTGACTGGGTGCCCGGTGTCGGCGGTAAAGGTATTAATATTCCGAACATCCCGAAGCTCGCAGTCGGTATTGATTATGTGCCGTCAGACAATTACCCTGCGCTTCTCCATCGCGGTGAGCAGGTTCTTACTGCCGAAGAGGCGGCAAGGTATAAAAACACTGGCGGAGCGGATATGTCGAGGCTCTACGGCAAGATGGATGAGCTTGTCGAGATGTTCCGCAACGGCACAGCAAAGACCGATTCCAATATTACAAACACAAGAGATTTGAGGGCTGCGTATGGAACTTGATGCGATGACTTATACAAACACAAAAGGGGACGTCGTGAACTTTATGAGCGCCGCCGTCAGAAGTAATCCAAGAGAGTCAAAGCTGTGGGCATATACCAGAGGTGACACTTCCTTCGGAGTTCAACCGAAGGAATTTGACCTTACCGTCATTTGCTCTTCGCAGAACGGTGTGACATCCGGCACGACTGCAAATGAAGTTATTTCAAAATTATCATACGATGTCGAGCGCAACAACTGGGGTGTGCTTACGCTTAATGGATGGTCGCTTGACTGCTGCTTCACAGGTGTGACGGGCATTGAAACAGATTTATTTGGCGTCATTAAGTTTACGGCGCATTTTGTGACCAGATTCGGCTTCAGATGGTGGAAAAAGCAAATATTCAATTTGACCGACTCAGGCTCAAGACCGTGGTATTCGGGCACCTGCAACCTTAATTATCCGTTTACATCGTTCAAAATCTGCTTCAAAGCACAGGCGGGAACGAGCTACAATTTTGATGTTCGAAATTCTTCGACAGTCAAGAATTTCAAAATGAAAGCACCGGCAGGCGAAAACCAGCTCTTTTATTTTATTGATTCACACCAGAAAAGCATTAAAAAGAGCAGCAGTTATTCGGTTGATTACTCAACCAATGCATGGACTCCGCTCGGGGCAACAACTGATGCCATAGAAGATTTCACAGCGGGTTTCTTCCTGGATGATTATGCCGGCAATTATTTTGTGATTCGTTTTAACAGCGGCGACCTGGACGCATCATTTAAAACAGTTCACGTTGAAGCATATCTTGAGAGGGGGATGCCTGAATGGACAACTACCTGGTAATCAAAGACACGCTGACAATGAAGCCGAAGCGCTTCAATTCGGCACATTCTGCCATTGAGCCCGTGCGGTGTATTATCAGTGACAGCATCAGACAGGGCAACGACATCGAGCTCACAATTCCATATCGCGCGACTGACGAGCTCGAAATAGGCGACTGGGTTGAGGTTCCCTCAACTGACGGCAAGATTTGGGGAGGTCTTATTCTCGGAAAGACAATCGACAAGTCGAGAAACAGCGTCACGTTCAGAGGTGCAAGCGCAAGGGGCTCTCTCGGAGGCGTAAGAGTGTGCAACAACTCCGATGCAATTTACAAACTATACGACCCCGAAGGCTCAAGAGCATCCGAATATGAAACAGGCAATTACACGCACAATATGCGCAAGATATTGGAACACTACAATTTGGCGTGGGGGCTTCCTGTTGAGTTTACGGAATCGGCATATATTCCGCAACAGATTTTTGTCGATTTCGCAGTTGCGAACACCGGATATTACGTTTTTGAAGGAGTTCCTTATATTGAGTGGTCAATCATTGATTGGTTGAACGAATATTATAAAGTGTGTCATCAAAAATCGGTGATGCTTGTCCCTTCAAGCGTCAGCAATTTGTTGAGAGTCGATATGTGCCCTTCTGTTAAACATAGATATGTAATCACAGATGAGACAGTGATAATGTCAATCGGTCTTGGATATACAGGCGTCGCAACACGAACGAAGCTGGCATATATCAATAACAACGGCGATGTTGCGTATCAACGTTTCGTTGCAGGTTCGTTCGACCCGTCACCTTCCGATTTGCCGAACAAAATGCTTCAGAGATACGACTTCGGAACTGAAAGCAACAACGCATACAGTGACTTGAGGCTAAAGAACGAGCTCTTGCGAATAGCAAATGTTTCGCCTCTTGAAACGTCAATTAAAATCAACCCAGAAAAACTTGAAGCCGACGTTGGCGATGTTGTTGAATTTGTAGACACTGACCTTAACATCACGACTGAGCAGACAATCATTGAAAAGAAGCTCAAGATAGTCGGTTCAAATGTATCATTTGAATATGTAACGGGGGATACTGCAAAATGAAAACAATTACCATAGATTTTACGGCTCAGATCGTCGTCAGCGATTATGCTCTCGGGCGAATCGGCGAGCACAACGCCACGCAGCTGACAATCACGCCTCCCGATGCGCTCACTCTGGAACCGCGTACGGCGACATACAGAGTGCAGTTCAGGACGGGGAGCGAGGTCGTGACTTCTGAATCGTTTACAACGGTGCCGTTCACCATCCCGCTCTGGCAGCAGCTGACCGAACACTCGCGTCTGAGCCTTCAGCTCATCGCATACGACGCTGACGGTGAATACATCGGAAAGAGCGAGAAGCTCTCGGGTTTTTACTTCGACGCATCTGTCGGAGGAACGCCGGCGGACACAGACTCCGATGCTCACAGTTTGGAAGCGGAGGTCGGTGCAAACACAGCCGCCAGACACACACACGCCAACAAGGGCACGCTTGACGACATCCCCGCTCCGACGTCTGCCGATATCGGCAAGGCACTGACGGCAGGTGCAGACGGACTTGAGTGGGGCGAGGTTGCAGGGAACGGAGCGGTCGAGATATACGACAGCGGAACGACAGCAAAGTATACAGCGACCGAACTGAGCTATATGGCAGACCAGGACGCACACTTCTGCTATCACGGACACCCTGTTATCAATTACGGCTACCAGCTCGTCCCGAGAGAGTTCTATTTCACTTACATTGAAACAAAAGCGTCTGTTGGTATGAACGTGCTCGTTTATTATGCGAAATGCAAAGTAAACGATAGCAAAGTGATAACAATCGGCACGCAGACGGTAGTGCCGAAGGCGGTCAACAATGTCTCAGCTGATACGAACGGCAATATAACGCTGCCGGCGCCCGCATGGTCTGACGTGATCGGCAAACCTTCACTTGTTAATGATGTTCAAGACGAGCACGGTGCGAGCCTTGTGGTTAACGGAATAGCAACGATCCCAGGTGGAGGCGGAAGCGACCTTCCTCTTGTGGTTGAAAATAATAAACTTTGTTTTGTAACGGAGGAATAATTAATGGCAAACTTACCGATTATACTCGATTCAACAGGTCAGGACATAGTCAGCAAGCTCGAAGGCATCAAGGATGCTCTTCAGCCCGGTGATTATGTCAAATTTACGCCACAGACTCTGACGGACGCGCAGAAAGCACAGGCGAGAAAAAACATCGGTGCTCAGGCTCTTCAACCTGGCGCAACCGACTTTGCCGAAATGCAGAGGATAATCCAGGAGGGCAACGGCCCCGAAGTATACCCTGTGGGGTCAATCTTCTTTGTTCCGCACGCGGAAATTATCGACGGTGTGACGGTCGCTCTACCGTTTGAGGTTGTAGCACATGACCATTACGCCATTGCCGGAGCGGACCACACGATGACAGCCTTGTGCTATTACGGCGTCAGAAATATTCAAATATCGAACAAGCAGGGCTTTTATAACACAGGCAGCGGACTTGCGGCAGGCGCATATTCTTGGAAATACAACACAACTACCTTGTATTTCAACTTGCCGTCAGGGCTGGGCGCAAACAAACTGCTTGTGCGCAACAGCAACACAAGCGCGACCGTCTATGACATCGCGACTTGGGCAAACGAGGGCAATATTACAATGCAGACCTCGTCAATACCGGGCGCAACGAATCTCGGCAATTCGGGAGATACTGATTATGTCATTCCTGTGCATCAGAGGCTGGACAGCGGTAACCCGAACTACGGTCAGTCGTTTATCCGTCAATGGCTCAACTCAAACGGAGCGGCAAACGAGATATGGTATTCGCAAAAAACGCCGTGGGATAACTTCTCAGGCATCAATTTCGCCGGATTCCTGCACGGAATGAATCCTGACTTTGTTGACATTATCGGCGAAACTGAAATAGCAACAACCACGCTCGCTTATGAATATCCGTATCAGCTGCCCGACACTTCGACAGTCGTATATCCGCTCAATTCGTCCTACACTTGTAAAGACAAATTTTTCTTATTATCCCGCAGAGAGGTTGGGCTCGAAGATCTGACTCCCGAAGGAACGGTTCTCGAAAAATTCGACGGTGCTGCGGCGACCGACAGAATTAAATCACTTATAACGAATGCAAGCAGTCCTCAGAACTGGTGGCTGCGTTCGCCTAACACTGTTAACACCGAGTACTGTGTCCACTCGTCAGGTGTAAGTAGCAACACCAGTGCCACCAACACTTACGCAGCAGTCCCGGCTTGCAACATCTGTTAATCTGCCCGCTTAGGGCAGATTCCTGAAAGGATATCATAATGAGCGTTCCATCAGAGATTGCGAAACATCTCGTTTCTCTCAAGCTTGAGTTAAACTCAAAAACTGCTCTGTTTCCGTTGAAACACGGGCTGACATTTCTAAAATGGCGATACATTCTCACTGACACGGGCAAGATTGTGTGTTTAATGGAAAAGAAGAAAATCCGGCGAGCAAGAAGCCATTTCAAAAAGTTATCAAAAGCCGAAAGCAACGGAACCGTTGAGCCCGGCAAGACGGTGCAATGCCTTGTAGCTTGGATAAGTTCAGCTAAATATGGCAACACCGAAACAATTATAAAAAATATGAATCAATATGTAGGAGGAATTCAAAATGGTATCCAATAATATCTATCTTAGGCTCTCACGTTGCGAAGCAGTTTGCAATCAGCTTCGCTATGAAATGGACGACATTCTCAAAGAGGCATACGATAATGCATGCGAACAGCAGGACGCCGAACAGGCGGCGGCTCTCGCTCGTAAGATTCGCAATCGATTGCTGGCAGCGACGGATGACAAATGTACACTTGACAGAGTCCTGCCAGATGTCCCGTCGGGCTCGACGTTTACTTCTTGGCTCGCATGGCTCAAAGCCCTCGGCGACATAAAAACCAACGAATGGGGTTCTTACCGCCAGCATCTTAGAGACATCACCGATCAGCAGGGATTTCCCTTCGATATAGACTGGGGAACAGAACCCGAAGATTAAGGAGGCGCGACAAATGGACGAAATCGAACGCAGACTTAACGACCACGAGGAAAGACTTAAGAAAGTCGAAACTTCGACCAGCGAGTTTGTGGCTTTTCGAGAAGTTGTCAATGTAAAGCTTGACACTATTTCGACAAACCTGACAGAGCTGAAAGACGCAGTCGTGGCTCTTAAAGAGCGCCCTGCGACAATGTGGGACAAAATCGTCTCCGCTTTGATTGGCGCCGCAGTCTCCGGCTTTGTAGCTTACATATTGACGAGGTGAGAATATGAAAGAACTGCTTATTTCATTAATCGGAGCGGCCGTCACTGGTCTGCTCGGCTTCATCGGAAAGAAGCTTCTCGACTTTTTCGAGGAGAAATATGACATCCACATCAAAAAGGAAACGGTTGAAACCTGCGTGAAGGCTGTCGAACAGCTGTATCACGACCTTCAGGGACCCGAAAAGCTTGAGCGATGCAAAACAAATGTAATTCAGATGCTCGCGCAAAAAGGAATTGAAATCACGGAACTTGAACTCGATATGTTTATCGAGGCGGCAGTCGCTCAGCTGAACGCAAAAAGGCTGTGGGGTGAAGAAAATGGCGATGCTTAAATCCGAATTCGCGGTATATGCGAAAAACAAGCGTTTTGACACGGACCATGTTCCTCCGAAGCAGCCTTATCAATGCACCGATCTCATAAAAGTCGCTATGGATAAATGCTGGGATATACACGACTTCACTTTTACGCTGCCTGATAAGAATCCGCGCGGTTTTGCAAAAAGCTTGTGGGAGAATTTCAGCTTTTACCCTCAGCTGAGGGGAAAAGCAGTGCGAATCCGTAACACCGCTCTTTTCACACCGAAGCTCGGGGACATTGTAGTCTGGCAGGGCGATTTTATCGACAAGAAGGGAAACCAGATAACCGGCGAAGCAGGTCATGTGGCATATGCCGAAGGAATCAACACCGGAACCGTGCGTTTCAAAAGCCTGGATCAGAACTGGGGGAATAAATACTATACCTCCGAGGTCAACCACAAATACGACGGCATTTACGGCGTAATCCGTATGCTGCTTCTCTGCACGATTACGGATCTGAATGTTCGCTCGGGTCCCGGAACGGAATATCCGAAGGTTGACGAATATCCGAAAGGCACACTCGTTCAGCCGCTCGAATATTACGGAAACTGGGTGAGAGTCGGAAAGAATCGCTGGGTATCGGCGAATTATCTCGAATAATAACGATTAATAACTAACAGTGAGGTGAAAATATATGTCGAACTTTATTGACGCTGTAATCGGCTTCCTCAATGCCGTAATTGACAGCATAAGCACTTATGTTCACTCCGACACGGCATTTGTCATTGACACGCAGCTTGCGGAACTTTTAAAATACGGTTCCGATGAATTTGTCAGAATAACGAGAGAAGTGCTCGACATATTCGGCAGATAAGAGCTCAAAAACGCCCTCTATTATGCACAAATTATGCACAAATAAGTCCCGAAAAACCTTGTATATCAAGGACTTTTCATTTTTAAAACTTACCTGGGGGTCAAGAGGCCGTGAGTTCAAGTCTCGCCACTCGGACCAGTAAAACAACCCCGAAACCCTTGAAAAATAAGGGCTTCGGGGCTTTTCTTTTTTTTCGCTTTTATGCCCGTTTTATCGCAAAAAGGGCGAAAAATTCACTCTATTATGCACAAATTATGCACAAACGCCGTCTCTTGATTTCCAGTCAAGAGGTCACAGACCAGAAACCGCCGCCGTGAGCTCCTCAATCTCGGTGTGAGTGTAAACCTTTCGGTTGACATCCTCCGAGACCTGACCCATCAGCTTCATGCGCTTTTCAACGCTCACCCCTTGCTTCGCCAGCATACTGTTATAAGTGTGCCGTGTTGAGTGAGGGGTGATTTTCTTTTTCTGCACATCGACGCTCTGGATGCCGAGACGGTCGAGCAGAAGATAGAACGCCTCGCGCAGTTGCTTGACGTTGAGCCCGCACAGGCGCTCAGAGGACGCGAAGAACTCCTCGACATATCCACGCACCCGCTCGGGCACAGGAACGACCCTGTCGCGCCCCGCGTCCGTTTTCAGCCCGCCTCTGAGGGTGTGCTGTTCGCGGTCATAGTCGAACACCGTCAAATTGCAATACTCCTGGATGCGCCATCCGGTGAAGCACATAATCATCACATGACGGGCGGCGGTGTCGCCGTTCTCTGCCTCCGCCTGAATCTTCATGAGGTCAAGGTCGGTCAGGATGCCCTTCTCGGTCTGCTCATCCTTCGGTATCTGCACGAACTCCGCATAATTGCGTGAGATGAGGTCGAGCTGCACCGCATACTTCATCAGAAGACCGGCGACAACCTTCATCTGATGCAGGGCGGAATGCGAAGCACCGGCGCGCGCCTGCTCGGTGATGCAAAACTGCAGCTGCGGAGTCTTTATCTCGACAACCCTCTGCGAGTGAATAGGCGCAAAACGACTGAAGGCAGCGTTGTAGCCGTTCACAGCGCTTTTGCTGATATTCATATATCCCTGCGGTTTCCACACTTCAAAAAGTTCGCTGAATGTCGTCTTCGGGCTTATGGCGGGCGGACACTGGCGATAAGCCGCCAGAGCGTCCCTCGCCTGCATCGCCGTCTCGAAATATCCGACGGTGTCCTGAACCCACTTCTGCTGCTCAAGGTCGAACCGTGCGGGCGCCAGAGCGCGGAACGGCTTCCGCCGGTTCCCACTCAGCTTCGTCACCGTGCCCGCTCCGTTCGGGGAGTGCTTGAACTTCGGCATCGTCTCACCTCCTCAATAATTTATAATGACCTGCTTCAGAACGCCGAGAATCTGCGCCGAGCCGTTCTCAAAGTCAGAGGCGGGGACGATAATCGGCGTGAAGGCAGGGTTCTCGGGTGACAGAACGACAATGTCGCCCTGTTGAGAAAAGCGCTTCAGAGTCACGGCGTCACCGTTGACACGGCAAGC
>JAEEGL014796722.1_pt1 | contig 11885 bp, 10 predicted proteins | sample 9134231 | NCBI WGS metagenome assembly JAEEGL01 (sample SAMN16246548, study PRJNA631951) | gut metagenome | biome: gut microbiome; feature: rumen; material: fiber-attached | host: Bos | place: Iran: Karaj | collected 2018-10 | reverse complement strand
GATAACCTTACCTACAATTTCATCGGAAACCTTTTTCTTTCTCAGCTCTACTCCTATGTTGTCTTTGGAAAGATTGGCTACAGGTATGACAAGTTTGTCACTAAGATAACCTAAGAGGGCTCTCATGGTTTCGTCATAGAACTTATCCTTATTCCCTTCAGACATAAGCTTACGTGCCGTCTTCAGGCGTTTTGATGCCGTAGAACTGGCCTTCTTGACTTTGATGCGGGCCGTATTGGCATTATCTGAAATCCTCTTTCTGGACAAAATGACTGTTAATGCCAGAAGTGAAATAGGCAGTATCAGCAGAAGCCAGAATAATTTCGAGCAGAAGAACATATCTCCGGTGTGGCGAAGCTTTCCTCCGGTTGTATGGAAGCGTACATCCTGCCCTACATATTTCAGATCCTCCTTGCTGACATATGACATTGATGACGGTGAGTCTTCCCCACCCTGACTTTTGGCAACATTGAGCTTGTACTCTTCAGTCTTAAGAGTCTTGTATGATCCGCTCTGAGGATCGAAATACTGGAACTCCAATGCCGGGATAGTGTAATCGCCGGCATGACGTGGTATGAACAAGTATTCATACACCTTATTGCCTGTCTGGCGGCCGCCCTTGATGGTATATTTGTTATCAACCTTGGGATCATAAATGTCAAAATCCTTAGGCAAATCCAGTTCAGGAGTCTTGACGAGTTTCAGGTTACCCGTTCCGGAAAGAATCACCTTCACTGTGACTGCGTCATTGGCGGTCACTTCAGTGGAACTGATACTGGAACTGAGGCTGAAATCCCCCACTCCGCCATAGAAAGAACTGGTCTTGCCTGATGGCAACGGTTTGACATTCAACGTTATTTTTCTTGTTACAAGATCCTTCTTTATGTCTATGTAACGTCCTGAATTGTAGAAAAAGTCAAATATGTCATTGGTGTTTGTCCTGACGGGTTGTGAAATAACTCCCTCAAATGTTGTGGCAGGTATTTCAAGTTCACCGGACTGCTGAGGAAAGAGTACATATTGGGACCACACCAATGTCTGGTAATTACGTCCGTTATAGCGTTCAAGCTGGAACTCCTTCCTGCGGGGAAGCTCAACTTCCTGAACATGAAAATTTTTGAGGTCAGGCATCTTATTGCTAAGGCTTGACAGCTCAAGGGATGTGGAACAATAAACCTTGAATGTGAGTAATAAAGCCTCCTGCTCATATACAGTGGTCTTATCAACAGTGGCTAGCATGAAGAGGTCATCAACACCTATGTTGTCACCGGAGGATGACTGACGGTTCTGTTGCGTTTGTTGAGAACTGCCACCACGCTGCGACGACTGATTCTGCTGACTTTGCTGTCCTTGCTGAGGTTGGTTGCTGTCAGGAGGAAGCACCTTGATAGTAAGGCCGTTAGATGTATAAGTATCCTTACCAACAGTGATGGTGGCACCATCAAGTTTGTAATCACCCTCCTCATCACCAACAACAATAAAGGTGTATGTATATGATGACGATGAGGTGACCTTACCGTTTACTACTGTTGTGGATTGGGAAGTGGAGGTACTCGGCCCGGCAAGGACAGATAGTCCCTTCATATCAGGAGCCCTGAACTGTTTCGGGGATGCGTCAGTCACCTTATATGATATTCTGAAACGTTCACCACGCACTACTGCCGAAGGGGCCTGTGCTGTGAATGTAACATTATCGGCCAGTACTGTCTGTGAAGCCATTGCAAGAATGAACGTCACAATAAGTCCTGTTGTTTTCCTTATTATATTCATATTACCAATCCTTTTCCAACTGTTGCTTGGGTTGAACTTTAATGAGCTGTTGCTGTATGCGCTCCTGGACATCCTTCTCATCCTGCATTGCAGCGTCCAACAGCTGTTCCGCATTCTCTTGGGACATCTCCTCCGGTTGCTGTTGCTGCTGTTGCTGTTGCTGTTGCTCCTCCTTATCCTGTTGCTGCCGGTCTTGCTGCTGATCCTGATTCTGCTCCTGTTGTTGCTGGTCCTGATTCTGCTGTTGGTCCTGCTGGTTCTTTTGCTGCTGTTCCAGCATTTTCTGCGCCGCAATCATGTTGTAACGCGTCTCATCATCGAGCGGGTTGTTGCGCAAGGCATTCTTGTATGCCTCAATAGCTTTGTCATATTGCTCGCATGCATGATACACCACACCTGTATTATGATACACCTTTGCCAGTTCTTCCTTGACACGCTCATACTCCTTGGTATCTGTATTCTTCTGTTCAAGGAGAGACTTCTTCGTTTCTTCGAGCCTGTTGGCTGCACGTCCGTACTGTTCTACAGCCTCATTGGGTTTTTGCTGAGCTGTATAGGAATTTCCCAGATTATAAATTCCTTCATAAAGCTCCGGATTTGCGTCAATGGCTTTCAGATAGTTCTCCTCAGCCTTTATGAAAAGACTGTCCGCGAACATCTTGTTACCCTTACGAACGTATGAACGCTCGTTGCGTTGAGCACATACTCCCTGGGCGGAGACAAGCATTAAGACAGGAATCATAACCTTGAAGAGCCTCAACCTTTCCAGTCCGGGATTACGGCTCTCACCAATGAACATTTCCAAAAGGAGTAATGCAAGGACAATCCATGCAAAAATTCTGAACTGTTCATCATATTCAGTATAAACAGTGGTCTCAATGTCAGCTTTAGCCAGCTTGTCAAGTTCTTTCTGGAGTGCTTTTTCAGCAGAGTTGGAGTTATCCACGTAGAAATATGCGCCTCCTCCGGCTGTGGCAATCTCCCGGCACATATTCTCATTCAGGCGGGTTACTACAACATTGCCATCCTTGTCCTTGCGGAACTCACCGCTTCTCTCACCGGGAATAGGAGTGCCCGAAGGTAGACCTACACCGAGCACATATACCAGATAACCTTTGTCAGCCGCAGCCTTTGCTGCCTCAACTGCGCCGCCTTCGTGGTTCTCACCATCGGTAATCACAATAATAGCCTTCCCTACCCCCTCATTTGGAGTAAAACTCTTTGAAGCCAGATCAATGGCAGCCTTGATGTCAGTACCTTGACGAGCTACTATACCGGGAGTTATAGAACTCAGAAACACTTTGGCTGAAATATAGTCACTCGTAATAGGCAATTGGACGAACGCATCGCCGGCAAAAACTATCAGACCTGTCTTGTCATCTTTGAATTGCTCTACAAGGTTGGATATTATCCGTTTGGATTTTTCCAGACGGTTGGGCATCACATCATCGGCAAGCATGGAATTAGACACGTCAAGTGCTATTACAATTTCAATGCCTTTGCGGGTTACGGTTTCCTGCTTGGAACCGAACTGCGGACGCGCCAGCAGGAAACATCCCATGCCGAAGGCGACGGTAAGGAGCCAAAATTTGAACTTTGGTCTGGCTGGAGAGGCCTCAGGCATAAGCTGAGTGAGCAGTGAAGGGTCACCATATGTCTCAAGACGACGGCGACGTATGATATTGGTGAAAATATGCAGTATCACCAGTAGTGGGACCACTGACAGCAGATACAGATATTCAGGATTAGCGAACTTGAACATATTCCTTCTTTATATTAAGGTATGGTCTTAAGTATTGTCTGTTTAAGCAAGATAATCAGCAGTAGCGAAAGCAGCAATATCAGAGCGAATGGCTGATAGACCTCCTGATTCTTGCTAAACTCCTTAACCTGCAGTTTGGTACGCTCTAGTTTGTCTATCTCCTCATACACATCTTTCAGCTTACTGTTGCTTGTGGCTCTGTAATACTGCCCATTGGCGGTCGATGCTATCTGACGGAGCACATCTTCATCAATCTCCACAGGAACGTTCATGTATTGCACTCCGAATGAAGACTGGACCGGATATGGCGCTGTGCCATTCGTTCCCACTCCGATAGTATAGACCCTGATTCCGAAACTGCGAGCCATCTCTGCAGCGGTAAGCGGCGATATCTCGCCTCTGTTGTTGGAACCGTCAGTAAGCAGTATTATCACCTTGGATTTAGCCTGACTGTCCTTGAGACGACTTATAGCATTGGCAAGTCCCATTCCTATGGCTGTTCCATCCTCAATGATTCCGTTTGCCGCAATATCGCTGCTTACATTGTGGAACATATTGAGTAATACTGCATGATCAACAGTCATGGGACATTGTGTGAAGGCCTCTCCGGCAAATATGGAGAGACCAATGTTGTCATTTGGACGACCGTTGATGAAATCAGCCGCCACGGACTTGGCCGCCTCAATGCGGTTAGGCTTCAGGTCCTCGGCCAGCATACTTGTGGATACATCCATACACATCATTATGTCAATACCCTCAATCTCGGTATCCTGCCAACGGTCGGTGGTCTGTGGACGGGCCAGTATTATGGCCAGCATGGAGAATGCTACAAGTTCAAGTATAAACGGAAGGTGTAGGAGATATGTTTTCCAGCTTCTGCCTATACCACTGAACACGCCTGTGGTCGGAATCATGAGGGTAGCCTTGCGCTTGCGGCCTCTCAGGATGTACCATACCACCATTGGAATTATCAGCAGTAGCAGGAGGAGATATGCATTATTCGCAAATGTCATTTTCTCTTTCTTTTAGAAAATTACGAAATAGAGTTTGTAAAGAGCTATACCAAGCAGTATCGCCGCCACCACTGTCACTGTCAGTGTGAATGTTAGCAGGACTGTACGCGCACCTTTACTCCGTTTTTCAACCACCACTGTCTCCTCCTTAGGCATCAGTTCATCTTCAGGAACCTCCACCATTGTCTCTTTCACGAACTCCACAGCGCCTATCAGGTTTCGGTCATTCTCACCTATCAATGGTTTGAACTTGGCGAATTTTACAAGGTCTGATGTAGAGAGAAGGTTCGCCAGTTCTTTCAGAGAATCCTTATCACGGCTCTCACGCAGATGTTCCAGGATTTCATCGGAGGTCATCTCTGTGGCGTTAAAGCTGAAACGCTCGTTTATATACTCTCTCAGAAGGTCTGTAAGACGAGTATAGTACTCCTTGGGATCATCGGCCGAAGTTAATCCTGACTTACGCAATTCCTCCATCCCGTCCAGAGCTCGCTTATGTGCCGGCACTTTGGGCTCCACCTTTATATGACGTATGATAGGCTTATCATCCTTGTAACGTCTGAAGAGGAATATTGCTCCTACAATAGCAAACATGGAGAGTATGTATAGCAGTACAGGGAGCCATATCTCCCTGAACTGTACAGGTGTTCTCATATTATCCTTGGGACCGAAAATATTCTTTTCCTCTCCCTGCGGAATCTCATACGTCATAAATGCCAGAGCAAGACGATTGGATACATGCTCCTGACCATTCACCTTAACAGGTATGGGGGCTATGTATATCAGTGCGGAATCAAAACAGGTCACAGTGTAATGGCGTGTCACCGACATACGTTTTCCGTCATTGAGCCAAATGGTGTCCGTCAGGACAGGCGGTACAACCTCCAATCCTGTAACAATGGTATCCCTGAAATCCGGAAACACGACCTGTTGGTCAGGATCACAAGTGACTTCAAGATGGAGAGAGGTCTGCTGCCCCACCCACATCATCATTGAGTCCACGGTGGCCTGGACTATAACGTTGGATTGACCCGATACAAAAACCGGAATCAACCAAATCGCCATATATAACAAAAATCTTCTCATTATGAAATTACAACTCTCTCACTTCACTTTCGTTTGGCGAACAGTCCCATCAGGGCTTTTACATAATCATGGTCAGTCCTGATGGAAATACTGTCAACACGGCTGCGGGTAAAGGAATCCTTCATGCGATTACTATTCTCGTTGAACCACTCTTTCTGTGTTGAACGTACAGACTTGGACGAGGTGTCAATGAACATTGTCTTGCCTGTTTCGGCATCAAGAATCTTCATGAGTCCCACATTGGGCAGCTCCTCCATTCGTTTGTCATATACCTGAATGGCCACAATGTCATGTTTGCGGTTTGCTATGGTCAAAGCATTCCTGTAGTCATGTGAGTCAATGAAGTCACTTAACAGAAAAGCCGTACACCTCTTCTTGACAGCACCAGTAAGGAACTCCAACGGAACTGAAATATCCGTCCCGTTGCTCTCAGGAGTGAAATCAAGCAACTCTCGTATAAGGTAAAGTATGTGTTTCCTGCCCTTCTGTGGTGGAATGAACTTTTCTATCCTGTCACTGAAGAAAAGAAGACCGACTTTATCGTTGTTCTCTATGGCAGCAAAAGCCAAAGTGGCAGCAATCTCAGTGAGCATATCACGTTTCATGCGCACTGATGTACCAAAATTGAGACTGTTGGAGATGTCCACGAGAAGCATCATGGTCAGTTCGCGTTCCTCTTCAAAGACCTTGGAATATGGCTTGTTCATGCGTGCTGTGACATTCCAGTCAATATCGCGCGGTTCGTCACCGTACTGATACTCGCGCACCTCACTAAAGGCCATTCCACGTCCCTTGAATGCGGTATGGTACTGTCCGGCAAATATGTTGCTTGACAGACCACGGGTCTTGATCTCAATTTTGCGAACCTTTTTTATCAGTTCACTGGTTTCCATATAAAACTGATTTCAAAGGTTTTGGATTATGGAACTTCAACCTTGTTCAGTATGCGGCTCACCAGTTCATCCGGAGTGACGTTAGTGGCTTCGGCCTCATATGTAAGTCCAATGCGGTGACGCAGCACATCGTGTGCTATGGCACGTACATCCTCAGGAACTACATATCCGCGTCTCTTAATGAAGGCATATGAACGGGCTGCAAGGGCCAGATTGATTGATGCACGGGGTGATCCTCCGAATGATATCAACTCCTTCATCTCCTTAAGTCCGTAACGGTCAGGATAACGTGTGGCGAAGACTATATCAGCTATATACTGTTCTATCTTTTCGTCCAGATAGACCATATCAACCACCTTACGGGCCTCCAGTATGTCATCGGTAGTCATTACAGGCTTTACACTGCCTATCTCATGATGTATCTGCTGATGAATGATTTTCTTCTCCTCCTCAATCTTTGGATAGTCAATCACTGCCTTGAGCATGAAACGATCCACCTGCGCCTCGGGGAGCGGATATGTTCCCTCCTGTTCAATCGGGTTCTGTGTGGCCATTACCAGGAATGGGCCAGGTAACCTGAAAGTCTCGCCTCCCAGAGTGACCTGACGTTCCTGCATGGCTTCGAGCAATGCGCTCTGTACCTTTGCCGGAGCACGGTTTATCTCATCAGCCAATATAAAGTTAGCGAACACTGGACCTTTCTTGGGAATGAATGTCTCATCCTTCTGGCTGTAAATCATTGTTCCGACAACATCGGCAGGCAGAAGGTCCGGAGTGAACTGTATCCGGTTGAAAGTTGCATCTATTAGCGATGCTAAAGTCTTAATGGCTAAGGTCTTCGCTAGACCAGGAACACCCTCCAGGAGGATGTGTCCGTCAGAGAGCAGGCCAATAAGTAGGGATTCGACCAGATGTTTCTGGCCAACTATGACCTGGTCCATACCGGCCATGATGTTAGTTACGAATGCGCTCTGATGTTCAATCTGCTCGTTCAGTTTCCTGATGTCAACACTTTCATTCATATTTTCCGAATAATTACAACGTCATTTTTATGCGTATTATATGCGATAATTCATGAACTCCAAAATTAGCAGTATTAGTAATCTGTAGAGTCTAAATAAGTTTAAATAGTGTTTTATTTATCTGTTTTTTCAATTGTTTTACCTTTTTGTTTCAGCTTTTACAGTCATCTGGTCTCCAGACTCGGAATTAGGATTCTGGAACCTGCATTAAGTGAATTTGAGTCTCTTAATTTATTATATGCAGCAATATACGGCCACAGTTTCTTTGTGCCGTATTCGGCAAGTGATATCTGGGTTAGTGTCTCACCCTCCTTGACCTGATGAACGGTCAATGTACCGGTCATACGATAGTTTACAGTGTCGGCCGCCGTAAAAAGTCCCAGATCTTTCTGTTCATCGGCTGTTGTGAGACGAAATCCATTACTTGAGAAGACCGCCGCTGGAGGTTCAGATGCCTGTTGAACCGGCGACTCCGGTTTAACGTTTACATCTTCTTTTTCTGTCAAATCCGAAAGTGGCATCTTATCAGCCGGTTTTTCTCTTTCTTGTATATTCTCTTCCTGAATCACCGTCTGAGTTTGTTCAGGTTCCGGCTCGCTTATTTCTGTCAGGCTGGACCGGGACTCCTGCTCCACTATCTCTGTCCTGGCTGTTTTATTGTCATATACGGCAAGCAACTTTTGACCTGCTAATGGCCAGAACAGATATGCCAGCACCATAAGTATCAATAGAAGGAAAAGTATCCACAACAATAGGTTAAGAAGAAACCTCACTCCGCGCTTCTGGGTTATTTCTCTCACTTTAGGACCTTCATGTACGGTCTGTTCCCCGGATTCAACGGGTTGTACCGGCTCAACAGGTTTAGGCTGAATAATATCAACAGACGGCACGGATTCATCTGGCTCATGCTCATCAGTCGGTCCGGATTCAACGGTCATAACAGTTTCAACGGGCAGCTCTGGTTCCGACTCAGCCAGCACCGCTGCCTGTGAGTCTGTCAGGATCAATGTCTCAAAAGCGCTGAACGGCTTGTTAATCTCCTCCTTAAGCGTAATATCGGGAATGAAGTTCACCTTCCTGTAGCCCGGAATGACAAAACGTTCACCAGTATTCACGTTTACACTTTCACGATTCTCCACCTGGATTGTCTTGAATGTGCCAAGACCTTTTATCTTTACATTTTCACCGGCAACTGTATTGTCCGATATGATATCGAAGAAAGTTTTTGTGAACTTCTCGGAACTAGCCTTGGACATTCCGCTTTTCACCGCCAGCAGTTCGGCTATTTGTGACAGATTAAGTCTTTTATCCATAGCCTCAGTCATTTAGGTTGGAATCATCATCAGCCATATCAAGGTGCACTTGGTCAGTTGCATTCAGCCTATCCTTCAGTAACGGACTAGGTTTGAATGAAACCGCAAGTTTTGGCGGTATAAGCATCCTTATTCCGGTGTTGGGATTTACTGATATCCTCTCGTTCTTTTTCCTGACCTCCATAACACCGAATCCGGAGAGGCTGAAAGAATCTCCATCATTCCATATCCCTTTCATGACCTCAATCAGGGCATCGGCCTTCTGTCCGGCATCCTGAAGAGACAGGCCGTTACGGACTGACAATTCGGTCAAAAACTGTTTATTGTTCATATTTCTGGGGTTAGCTTTTTACAACGGTTCCATAAAGGTCGAATTCCTCGGCCCGGATAACTTTCACATCATAGAAATCTCCTATATTCAGTTCTGTCCCAGTGGCATCGATAAGCATCTCAGGATCCACCTCGGGGGAATCAAACTCCGTACGCCCAACATAATAACCACCTTCCTTACGGTCAATAACCGTGCGGAACACCTTACCAGCCTTGCTCTCGTTGAGGTCAAGTGAAATCCCCTGCTGGAGGCGCATGAGTGCGGAAAGACGGGATTGTTTCAAACTGTCAGGAACATCATCCATGTAATTAAGTGCTGAATAAGTCCCATCCACCTCAGAATAGGCGAATGCTCCCATCCTCTCAAAACGCTGCTCCCGGACAAACTCAGTGAGAAGCCCGAAATCATCGTCGGTCTCACCCGGGAATCCTACCATCAGAGTGGTCCGCAAATGTATTCCAGGCACCTCCTCACGTATCTGGACAAGCAATTCACGTGTCTGTTGTGCGGTTATATTCCTATGCATGCGCTTAAGTACATGATCGCTTATATGCTGTAGGGCAATGTCCATGTATTTGCATACATTGTCGCGTTCACGCATGACCGGCAGCAGGTTCATAGGGAAGTTGTTGGGATAACCGTAATGCAGGCGCAGCCACTCAATGCCGGGTATATCAGACAGACGCTGTACAAGTTCCGCTATGGTAGGCTTGCGTACCAGGTCTGTGCCATAATATGTCAGGTCCTGGGCTATCAGCTGAATTTCTCTGACACCATTTTCCACAAGTTTACGGGCCTCATCCAGAATATCCTCCTGACAGCGTGACCGGTATCTGCCTGTCATAAGGGGAATGGCACAGTAGGCACACCCGCGGTTACAGCCTTCGGCTATCTTTAGATAGGCATAATGTGACGGTGTGGTGACCAAACGTTCATTGTTTATCTCACCGTTCCATTCCTGTCCCATCTCCTTAAGGATACCGTCCCAGTCAAACTTTCCGTACCATCCGTCCACTTCTGGTATCTCGGCCATGAGCTCCTTCTGATATTTCTGCGAAAGGCATCCCATAACATAAAGGCGCTCTATCTTGCCCGCTTTCTTCAGTTCCCCGCATTCCAGAATCATATTGATAGATTCCTCCTGTGCATCGCCTATAAAGCCGCATGTGTTTATGATTACAGTTTGGGCACTCACCTGTTCGGAATCATGTCTCACTTTAAGTCCATTAGCTCTAAACTGAGCCATAAGTTTTTCAGAATCAACAAGATTCTTAGAACAACCTAAAGTAATGATGTCCACTGTACCGCGCTTCATTTCATTCAAGGCTGAATAGTGAATCCACGAACTCGGTAGTGTTGAAAACCTGCAGGTCATCCATAGCTTCCCCAAGTCCCACATACCGGACTGGCACCTTAAACTGATCAGATATGCCTAATACCACCCCCCCTTTGGCTGTTCCGTCCAGTTTGGTTATGGCCAGCTGGGTGACCTTGGTGGCAATAGTGAACTGTCTAGCCTGTTCAAAGGCATTCTGGCCTGTAGATCCGTCCAAGACCAACAGGACATCATCAGGAGAACCCTCAACCACCTTGTTCATCACGTTGCGTATCTTGGTCAGTTCATTCATAAGGCCCACTTTATTATGCAGTCGGCCAGCAGTATCTATCAATACGACATCCACATCATTGGCCACAGCCGAACTCAAAGTGTCATAGGCCACCGAAGCCGGATCTGAACCCATCTCCTGCCGGATAACCGGTACATCCACCCTGCGTCCCCACTCCTGTAGCTGTTCAATGGCAGCTGCGCGAAATGTATCGGCGGCGCCCAGCATGACTTTCAGACCGCGTTTTTTGAATTGGTATGCCAACTTACCTATGGTAGTGGTCTTTCCCACACCGTTCACGCCTACTACAAGCACTACGTATGGCTTGCGTCCTTCAGGAACGCTGAATGGTTCCAAACCATCATCCGGACTATTCTCCACAAGCAATGCTGCTATCTCCTCATGCAGTATACCGTTCAGTTCTGCTGTACCCATGAACTTGTCACGTGCCACACGTTCCTGAATGCGCTTGACAATCTTGAGAGTGGTATCAACGCCCACATCGGAAGTGATAAGGGCCTCCTCCAGATTATCAAGTACCTCGTCATCAACCGTTGATTTGCCCGCCACAGCACGTGCTATCTTAGAGAACACACTGGTCTTTGTCTTTTCCAGACCTTTGTTCAGTACCTCTTTCTTATCTTTGCTGAAAAACGAAAACAATCCCATATTCAGTTAAGTCGGATTATGTGGTCACTTTGTACTTAATCTGCAAATATAAGCAAATAAGGTGAAAAATACAATTATAACTATCCGTATGCAGCAAAAGGGATAAAAAAAGGCAACCAAATAATGGTTGCCCTATATCAGTAAGCCTGAAAGAATATAATCACTTCAAAGCATCCTTGAGCTGTTCATCGGTGACAATCTGTTCAGTAAACATATAGGCACCAGTCTTGGGTGATTTTACCATCTTAATGACCTTGGCCATTGAAACCTTACCCTGACGCAGGGTAGCAACTACTTTCTTTGCCATTGTTTAATGGATATTACTTGATCTCACGATGGATTGTCATCCTCTTGAGAATGGGGTTATACTTCTTAAGTTCCAGTCTCTCAGGAGTGTTCTTCCTGTTCTTGGTGGTAAT
>JAEEGL014716406.1_pt1 | contig 11885 bp, 10 predicted proteins | sample 9134231 | NCBI WGS metagenome assembly JAEEGL01 (sample SAMN16246548, study PRJNA631951) | gut metagenome | biome: gut microbiome; feature: rumen; material: fiber-attached | host: Bos | place: Iran: Karaj | collected 2018-10 | reverse complement strand
GGAACATCCCCGAGGACCGGGAGGGCATGGCGCTGGCCCAGTACGTCGCGGGCATGGGCTTCTCGAACGTGGGACTCGGGATCGCGCATTCCATCGCGCACACGCTCGGCGCGCACTATGACACGCCCCACGGCGTCGCCTGCGCCATGATGCTCCCCATCGTCATGGAGTTCAACCAGGAGATGACCGGTGAGAAGTTCAAGGCGATCGCCGAAGCCTTCGGCGTCGATACCGAGGGCATGGACGCCGCCGCCTACCGCAAAGCCGCGATCGACGCGGTCCGTCAGCTGTCCGTGGACGTGGGCATCCCCGTCAAGCTGGAGAAGCTGAAGGAAGAGGATCTCCCGTTCCTCTGCGAGTCCGCCGCAGCCGACGCCTGCGCGCCCGGCAATCCCCGTCCCGCCACGCTGGAACAGTTCGAGGAGATGTTCCGCAAGCTCATGTGACCGTAACCCTCAAGGCAGACAGGCCCCGCGCCTGTCTGCTTTTTTCTTTCGGTATCGGCGGAAGGAAACCGGCTCCGTCCGCAGAATAGGTATCCGGGGGAAGGGCACGCGCCTCGTTCCCGTATCCGGTGTCTGGAGGTCCGTTATGCACGAAGAAACGAAAACCCGCGGCCTGGGTCCCGGCCGCTACGACAATCACGATCCGCGCATCCGCTATTTCGAACTCGTCTTGGAACGCAGCCTGGACAGCGTTCCGGAACGTGCCCTGCCGGAAGGGTATTCCTTTGCGTGGTACGCACCGGGCGACCGCGACGAATGGATCCGGATCGAGCAGAGCGCCCGTGAATTCGATTCCTTCGAGGAGGGCGTCGGGGCGTGGGAACGCTATTACGCGCGTTATGAGGAACTGCTGCCCGGAAGGATGCTTTTCGTCCTGGATCCCGGGGGCAGGAAGGCTGCCACGGCGACCGCGTTCTTCGACGTGCGCAGGGAAGACGACGGGGTCAACGCCATGCTCCACTGGGTCTCCGTGCGCCGGGACGAGCAGGGAAAAGGCCTTTCGAAGCCCCTGATCCTCAGGACGCTCGCCCGCATGAAGGAACTGGGCTACCGCAGGGCAGCGGTGCCGACCCAGACGAACACATGGCTGGCCTGCCGGATCTACCTGGATCTCGGGTTCCGTCCGATCCCGGAGAACGCCGAGCACAGCAGGATGGGCTGGAGGATCGTGAGGACGCTCACGGAGCATCCGGCTCTCACGGACTTCGAGCCTGTGACGGAAGCGGAGATCCTCGGCAGGTGAGCAGTATGCGGGAAAGGATCCGGAAAGGACAGGTTCTGCGGCCTGTCCTTTTTCTTCTCTGCGCTTCAGGTTGTCTGATTCCGTGAAAAAGAACAGATTATTACACTTTCCCCGATCGGTAAAGAGGATTTTGTCCTGGACCGCTGAATTCAGTAACAAAGCTTAGGATTTCTTTCGATGCAGAGGATCCGTATATCCGGAGGTGCCCTTTATGCTGATCTACTGGGACAGACTGCGCCATTTCCAGAAAGGACCCGAACGCGACGGCCCCGTCGATTTCGGGATGCGCCGGTTCCGCGAAGCTCTTTCCGCCGCAGGGATCCGGACCTGCGTCCTGCGCCGGGACGAGTATACCGGGGATGAGAGCGTGAGAGCGCTCGTCCTGACGTTTGCCGGGTTCCGGGCGGTCTCGAAGCTGCCGCCGGAATCCTATCAGATCCGCGTGCGCGTAAACGTCATCTATCTGAACGCCTCCGACCGGGTCGGAGCGATGTACGGTCTTCTGGAACTCGCCGAGACAGTGGAGCTGCAGGGCTTCGATGCGGTCTCCGACCGGGACGGAACGCCCTTCCTGGAAAAGCGCGGCATCAAGTTCAACTGGCCTTTCCAGAGCTACGGAGAAGGGGATCCCTTCCGGAAGAACGAACAGACCGTGCTGGACATCGGCTTCTGGCGCGATTACATCGATTTTCTTGCGGAGAACCGGTACAACCTTCTGACGCTTTGGTCCATGAACCCCTTCGAGCAGATGTTCCGCGTCCCCAAATACCCGGACGCGACGCCTTACAGCGACGTCGAACTCGAGAGGTTCCGCCGCGTCTTTGATTTTATCTTCTCCCATGCGAAGGACCGGGGCATCCGGACCTACATCATCACCTGGAACCTGCGCATTACGCCGGCGATCGCGAGAGGGCTCGGACTGCCCGAACAGACGGCGGTACCGGCCGACAGCCGTTTCCGTCAGGGCCTGCGCCAGTATGAGCCTCTGATCAGGGACTGGTTCCGTGAAGCCATCAAGACGCTCATCCGTACCTATCCGGATCTCACGGGCCTGGGGACGTCCAACAGCGAGGAACTGATCGGCACGTCCGAACAGACCGAAGAATGGGTCGCCGACACTTATCTCGAAGCGATCAGGGAGCTCAACGTGCCGCTGCCCTTCATCCACCGCACGAACATGTCAAACGGACGGGTGGCTCAGAAGCTCTTCCTGGAGAAGTATCCCGGACGCGACAAGCTCATTTCGTGGAAGTACTCCAATGCCCATATGTGGTCCTATCCGCATCCGCAGTTCGAAGAACTCTGGGGTGCATGGAAAGACATGGACGTGAACGAGGCACGGGTCATCTATACGGTCCGCAACGACGATTTCATGACCCTGCGCGGCGGGGATCCCGCCTTCGTCGCGGAATACGTCCGCGGCATGAAGAAACCCTACGTCGCCGGCTTCTACTGGGGTGCCGACGGCTACGTATGGGCGAAGGATTTCCAGCACGTTCCTCACGTCCACATGGACTGGAAATACGATTTCGAACGTCATTTCCTGGAATTCGGGATCCTGGGCCGGCTCGCGTACGATCCGGATCTGCCGAGGGAGCACTGGGTCCGCGTCTGCGGGCGGCGCTTCGGAGACAGCTGCGGAGAACTCGTGCTGAAGGGACTCGAAACAGGCACCCGCACAGTGTGTGCCGTGTCGAGGCTCCACTGGGTCGATTATGACTTCCAGTGGAATCCGGAGAGCCTTCTGACGACCTGGGGATTCCAGACGGTCCGTCACTTCATCGAGACGGGATCCATGCCGGGCTCCGGGACGACCGGCGTCATGGATACGGCGAAGGCGGTCCTCGACGGGAAACGTCCGGGAGGGGAAGACGCCCTCACCGTGATCGGAGAGATCGAAGGATACGCTGAGACGCTCCGGGAGACGGCGGAGGCGCTGGACGCTGCGATCGCGCCGGAAGACAGGGGAGGTGAACTCGCCTGTGTCCTGGAGGACATCCGCGCCTGGGGCTGCCTGGCCCGGTATTACCGGCTCAAGATCGGCGCGGCGTACCGGCTCGCTCTTTATCTTCTGAACGGAGACGAAAAGGAGAAGGAGGAAGCCGTCCGGGAACTGGAGAGAGCCGTGGAACCCTGGAAGGAACTCGCAGGGATCTGGGCCGGCCACTATATGCCTTACGAGATGGGACGAGTGAATCAGGTGTTCGGATACTCCTATTACACGCAGGACGTGATCCGCGACGTCGATCTTGCAAAGCGGATGAAGCCCCTGTCGGAGGGAGGAGCGGCTGTCCCCGGTGAGGAACTGTTCGAAGACAGGCCCCATATGCTGGATCTGGATACGCACTGATGAAGATCAGAAAACGGATACGCTTCCGTGGATGGGTGCAGGGCGTCGGGTTCCGCTGGCGTGCGAGACAGGCTGCAGAACTGTACGGGGCTACGGGCTGGGTCCGGAACGAATACGACGGTTCCGTCGAGATGGAGATCCAGGGAACGGAGGAGTCGATCGATTCCGTGATCCTGGCGGTCGAAAGGGGAAGCTACGTGCGGATCGAGGACATGGAAGTCCGGGACCTTCCCGTCGATCCGGAGGAGACCGGGTTCCGGACGGACTGAATACGGAAACAAAAGGATGACATCCTTTGCATGATCAAGAACACAAGGAGGAAGAACATGAAGAAGGTATTGATTTTCCAGGGCGGATGGGACGGCCATCAGCCGACGCTGACTTCCAAGCGCTTTGCGCGTCTCATGGAAGAGGAAGGATACAAGGCGGAGATCTACGATACGCTGGACTGCCTGCTGGATTATGACAAGCTGCTGGAGTATCACCTGATCGTGGCCTGCTGGACGATGGGCCAGATCCCGAGGGAGTGCTCGAAAAACATCGCCAAAGCCGTGGGCGAAGGCGTGGGGCTCGCAGGCTGCCATGGCGGCATGTGCGACGCGTTCCGTCAGGACACGGAATGGCAGTTCATGACGGGCGGCCAGTGGGTCAGCCATCCCGGCGGCGACGGCATCGACTACATGGTCAACATCTGCAAGGGGTCTTCCCCGATTGTGGAGGGCCTTGAGGACTTCCCGGTCTGCTCCGAGCACTATTATCTGCACGTGGACCCGGCGATCGAAGTGCTCGCGACTACCCGCTTCCCCTCGGTCTCGTACTATCACATCTCGAACAAGCCGGTCGACATGCCGGTCGCCTGGACGAAGTTCTGGGGCAACGGACGTGTGTTCTATACTTCTCTCGGCCATCATGACGACGTGTTCGACAAATCCCCGACCGCGGAGATTCTCATGAAGCGCGGCATGCTCTGGGCGGCCGAAGGCCGTCAGGTCGTGCTCGATCAGGGCCTGACTTCCGAGCGCTTCCAGAACAGAGCCAAGATGTACTGAGGACGTACCGTACGGACAGGAAAGGAGACAGGATATGAAAACGGTCAAAATCGGATTCGTTGGATGCGGCGCGATCAGCGGCATCTATTTCAGGAATATCACGAACCGTTTCAAGGAGATCGAGATCATCGGCGTATGCGACCTCATCCGGGAACGGGCCGAAAAGGCTGTCAGGGAATACAAAATCCCCAAGCTTTACAACGACATGTATGAGCTCTTCGCCGATCCCGAGGTGGACATCGTCCTGAACATCACCCGGCCCTATGAGCACCGCGATGTGACGATCGCCGCGCTCAACGCGGGCAAGCACGTCTATTCCGAGAAACCTCTCGCAGCCTCTCTGGAGGAAGGCAAAGAGATCATGGCCCTGGCGAAGGAGAAGGGGCTCATGGTCGGCGGCGCACCGGACACTTTCCTGGGCGCCGGCATCCAGACCTGCCGCAAGCTCATCGACGATGGCGTCATCGGCGACGTCATCGGCTGCGCAGGATTTATGATCTGCCACGGACATGAGACCTGGCATCCGGATCCTGAGTTCTACTACAAATACGGCGGCGGCCCCATGTTCGATATGGGCCCGTACTACCTGACCGCTCTCGTGAACCTGTGCGGCAACGTGGAAGCGGTCTCTGCCATGACGCGCACGACTTTCCCCGAACGCACGATCACGAGCCAGCCCCATTACGGAGAAGTCATCAAGGTGGACGTCCCGACTCTGTATGCGGGCAGCATGCGTTTCACGAACGGCGCCGTCGGCACCCTGTACACGACGTTCGACGTATACTATCCCGGACAGGCCCGCTTGGAGGTCTACGGATCCAAGGGCACCCTGTTCGTGCCCGATCCCAACGGCTTCGGCGGCCAGATCCGCCTCTTCAGGCCGCAGGAAGGCATGGAAGATATCCCTCTGCAGTTCGATTACGCCGAGAACAGCCGTGCTCTGGGCCTGGCCGACATGGCCAAAGCGCTGCAGACAGGCCGGCCTTTCAGAGCGAATTCGAACCAGACCTTCCATGTGCTGGAGATCATGGAAGGCTTCGCTGCGAGCGGACGGATGGGGAAGGAAGTGGCCATCGAGTCCCGCTTCGACCGGCTGCCTCTCATGAATCCCAAGATGGAACACGGCGTTCTGGACGCGCAGTTCTAGTTCACCGGTGAACCTGGATGACCGCCGGACAGACATGTCCGGCGGTTTTTTTCCTTGTTTTCCGGAATGAGGATGCGGGAAAGCTCCTATCTGTGGTATGATAGAAGCACGGAAACCATATGCGGATGCCGTTTCCTGCATCCGCCCGTCCCGAAGGAGCATCGATATGAGCAGATTTGACGAACAGTATCTTGACCTGTGCGACCGGATCCTCCGGCTCGGAGAAAAGGTCACGACGGATCCCGCGGCGCTGCAGCGTAAAAGAGCGGAGAGCTCCGGCGTCAGCATGCCCACACACGTCGCACAGACCGTGAAGCCGACCACCACCTGGTCGCTCCCGCATCAGGTGCTGACCTTCGATCTGCAGGAGGAATTCCCGATCCTGACGACCAAATACGTTGCCTTCAAGACGGCCGTCCTTGAGATGCTCTGGATCTATCAGGCGCAGTCCAACGACGTCCGCTGGCTGCACGACCGGGGCATCAGGATCTGGGACGAATGGGAGATCGATGAGAACGGCGATTATATGGGGAAGCATTTCGGACAGGAATACGCCCACACGATCGGTACGGCCTACGGCTGGGTCGTGAACCGCTACAAGCTTACACAGAGCCTGATCGAGACGCTGAAGACCGATCCGGCAAACCGCAGGATGATCATGTCGCTTTGGCAGAACGAATGGCTGCCCACGGCAGCTCTTCCGAGCTGTGTATGGAATTCCCAATGGAACGTCACGGGGAAACGGCTGAACATGATGGTCACGGTACGATCCAACGACGTGCCGCTCGGACTGCCGTTCAACGTCGTTCAGTACGCTGTCCTGTGTCATCTGATCGCCCAGTGCACGGGACTGGAGGCCGGACAGTTCACTTACGTCATCAACAACGCCCACATCTACGAGAACCAGATCGAGGGCATCCGGGAACAGCTGCGCCGCAGAGATGAGAAACTCGCCGCGGACGGGAAACTGTTCGATGCCCCGGAACTCTGGATCAATCCGGAGATCACGGATTTCTTCGCTTTCGACAGTTCGAAGGCGCTGAAGGATATCAGACTGAAAGGATATGAGCATCAGGGACGTCTCCCGATGCCGGTGACGGAATGAGTTTATCACTGATCGCTGCAATAGGAAAAAACAGAGAACTGGGGAAAAAAGGAGGTCTCTGCTTCCGGCTCCCCGGAGATCTCCGGTTCTTTAAAAAGACGACCATGGGTTTTCCCGTCTTCATGGGACTGACGACCTGGTACAGCCTTCCCAGGAAGCTGCCGGGAAGGAAACACTACGTGGCCGTCTTCAAGCCCGAACCGGGACTGGATCCCGACATCGAGCAGGTCGAGGACATCTTCGCCTTTGCAGAAGAATGGCAGAAGAGGGAAGAGGAGATCTTTGTGATCGGGGGAGCCTCGATCTACCGTCAGATGCTTCCGTACTGCGACCGGCTTTATCTGACAGAGGTGGAAGCGGAGGATCCCGATGCCGACGTGTTCTTCCCGAGATTCAATAAGAGAAAATACAGCCGGAAGACACTGGGAAAGGGCGAAGACAACGGTATCGCCTACCGGTGGGTGTTGTATACGAAGAAGCCTCAGGCATGACCTGAACAGAAGAGAACAGGAGGGGACAAGTGCCGCCCGGAGGGAGACTGGGACCGAGAGGGTTCCTGACAGACGAGGAAAAAGCGAGCATGCCGAAAGTGACCGGCGCGCTTCTGAAGAGGATCCTGGGTTATCTGAAGCCATATTGGTTCCAGTTTATTCTGGTGTTCCTGACCATCCTGGTGTCCGCAGCAGTAGGGCTCCTGCCGTCCATCATCACGGGCAGGATCGTCGACGAGGCTCTGGTCGGTAAAAATCTGAAACTCCTGATCCAGCTGCTTATCGCCGCTTTCGTTTCCCTGACGGTGAGCCAGATCATCGGCGTTCTGGAGAACTATATCAATGCCTGGATCTCGAGCCGGATCGTCTTCGATATGAAGAATCAGATGTATCATCATCTGCAGTATATGCCGCATTCGTTCTTCACGACCGAGAAACAGGGCGATATCATTACAAGGATGAATACGGACATCTCCGGCGTGAGCTCGGTGATCTCCGGAACGCTCTCGAGTATCGTTTCGAATATCGCCGTCGTCGTCACGACGCTGACCGCGCTGTTCACCATGAGCTGGCAGCTGGCTATCGTCGGTATGGCCGTTATCCCGCTCCTTGTGCTGCCGACACGTTCCGTAGGAAAGACGCGCTTCGCGCTCCTGACCGAGCGCCAGGCGAAAAACGATGAAATGAACCAGGTCATCAACGAGACACTGTCCGTTTCCGGCGCGATGCTCGTCAAGATCTTCACGCGGGAAGAGAGCGAGTATGACAAGTTCGTCAGAGTCAACGACGAGATGACGAGGATCTCGATGAAGGAACAGCGGAGCGGCAGCTGGTTCCGCGTGATCATGGGTATGTTCACGCAGCTGGGACCTCTGCTCATCTATTTCTTCGGGGGCCTCTTCATTATCCGGCGCTGGGACCCGACGCTGACCGTCGGTACCATCACCGCGACGATCGCTCTCATCAACAGACTGTACAGACCCGTGGAGAGCCTGCTCAACATCTCAGTCGACTTCACCCGCTCCCTTGCGCTGTTCACCCGTATTTTCGATTATTTCGACCGGGAGAACACGATCACGTCGCCCGAGAACGGAGAAAAGCCCGTGATCAAAGACCGGGACATCGTTTTCAGTCACGTGAAGTTTTCTTATGATCCCGAAAAGGAACTGCTCCGCGACATCGATTTCACCGTGCCCGGAGGCAGGATGTATGCGATCGTGGGCCCTTCCGGATCCGGTAAATCCACGGTCGTCAATTTCATCCCGCGTCTCTACGACGTCCTGGACGGATCCGTGCGGATCGCCGGGACCGACGTGCGGGATTTCGATCTGAAGTATCTTCGTGAGCACATAGGAATCGTCACACAGGAGACCTATCTGTTCAACGGCACGATCCGCGAGAACCTTCTGTATGCGAAGGCCGACGCGACCCAGGAAGAGATCGAGAACGCCTGCCGTGCCGCGAGCATACACGAGTTCATTTCGAATCAGCCCAAAGGCTATGACACGGAAGTGGGGAACCGCGGGCTCAAGCTCTCAGGCGGAGAAAAGCAGAGGATCTCGATCGCGCGAATGCTGCTGAAGGATCCGGACATTCTGATCCTGGACGAAGCGACATCCGCTCTGGATTCGATCTCTGAGAACGCCATCCAGGAAGCGCTGGAGACAATGATGCGGGGACGGACCAGCATCGTCATCGCACACCGTCTCTCTACGATCCTGAAGGCGGACAGGATCCTTGTTCTGAAGGATGGCAGGATCTGTGAAAGCGGTACGCATGAAGAGCTCCTGGCAGTCAACGGAGTGTACAGAGAACTGTACGAGACGCAGTTCAGGAAGGCGATCGAATACGAAAAGCAGGCTGCGGAATCGGCCGGATAATACTCGGCCGTTCCGCAAGACCATATAGAAAGATCCTGCCGGAAGTCCGGCAGGATCTTTCTGCTGTTGTCAGTTTTCCGTATCGGAAGCGGTGGGGACGGCGATCAGATGGTCACGGTCCAGGAACGTGATCTTCTCCGTGCACATCTCGCGTCCGCGGGACACCAGACGGTCTTTTTTGTGACGGCCGTAGGTGATGTAGTATTCTCCTTCGTATTCGGTGATGCAGGCATGACCGCAGCCGGTGATACCGTGCACGCCCTGCAGTACGATGTTGTCGTGATCATAATCGAGCGGAAGAATGTAGGGGCCGAGAGGAGAGCGTGACCAGGCGTAACGCATGGCGTAGCGGTAATCCAGCACATCGTAGATAGCCCATGAGAACAGATAACGGTCACCGATTCGGATGAAATCCGGCGCCTCATTGTAGATCGCTTTGTTCTCGATCTTCGGTGTGACGCTGTACTGACGGTAGATCATATCGGACAGACAGACCATGGGGCCGATGAATTCAGCGGATTCCGGAGTGAGCAGAATCTCGCTCATGAGACATTTTCCCTGTCCGAAAGCAAAGTAGATCCGGCCATCCTCATCTTTCAGAAAACAGGGGTCGATCGTCTGGAAATCATAATCGGTCTTGGAGATGAGCGGGCGGCCGAGAAGATCTCTGTAGCGGCCCATGGGAGAGTCACAGACGGCCAGGCCGATCTGTTGATCCGCCACGAAAGCAAAGTAGTACAGTCCGTCTTTCTCCACCATGGAAGGCGCCCAGGCACCGCCGTTCGCCCAGTCAATGTCTTCAAAATCAAGGACCATGACAGGATCGCTCCAGTGCTCCAAATCGGTGGAATGCCACATCATGAAGCCGGGCTTTCCGTCCGGGGTTCCGCCGGTCGCTGACATGTAATAGTCTTTTCCGTCTTTCAGGATGTAGGGATCTCCTGCGCTTTCACGGATCACGGGATTTTTCATGACTGCCTCCTTCTGACTCGGGATGCCTGGATGATGTCGTTTCTTTACCCGCAGTATATTCTGCGGCGGAAAAGAAGTCAACCCGGAACGGATACAGACCCGGAATAAGCGCAGATACGGGAAAAATGCATCCGTTTTTCCGCGCGGAAGATTGTAAAAATGCGCAAGTGTGATATGATGGTGAAAGATAAAGGAGAGAAGGCCGGGCTAGGCCTTTTCCGACGATCGGATGATGAAAGGATGGTATGAAAATGTCAACAGCCAAAGACATGGACGCCCTGCTTCAGGACTATGCCGAACACCACGTACCCGGAGCTGGCTGCATCGTGATGCAGGACGGAAAGGTCCTGTATGAGGGGTATACTGGCTATGCGGATCTTGAGACCGGAAGAAAGGTGGATGAGACCACGCTGTTCAGGCTGTACAGCATGACCAAGGTCATCGTCTGCACAGGCGCGCTGATCCTGTTTGAGAGAGGCAAGTTTGCCCTGAACGATCCCTACTACCGTTATTTCCCCGAATGGAAAGACACGAAGGTCGCCGTCCTGAACGGAAACGGAAGCTTTTCCTTCCGGCCGGTGAAACGCCCCATACGCGTGAAGGACGTCTTCAACATGGCGTGCGGACTGCCTTATCCGTCCCCGAAAGGCGAGCATCCCACCGATAAGGCAATGAATGCGGTGCGGGCAGCCCTGAACGAGAAATACAACGGGAAATACACGGTATCACAGGAAGTGGAAGCGATGGCCGAAGTGCCTGTGCGCTTCGATCCGGGAGAACACTGGCTCTACGGATTCGGACATGAGATGGTCGCCGCCCTGATCGAGCGCTGCTCGGGAATGACGGTCGGTGAGTTCCTTAAGAAGGAGATCTTCGATCCGCTGGGCATGACGTCCACCCGTTACCGCTATGAAGACGGCATGCGTGAACGCATGGCGGTCTGCTATCACATTCGTGAAGACGGAAGCTACGAGCCTATGAAGGGCATGATGGATGAGCGCTTCGAACCGGATCAGATCTATGAGGCCGGCGGCGCAGGTCTGTTCTCGAATCTGAGGGATTATGCCGTCTTCACTCAGATGCTCGCCAACGGCGGTGTCTACAACGGAAAACGCATCATCGGGCGGAACACGATCGACATGATGCGGACGAACATGCTGAACGATACGCAGCTCAAAGAATTCACCAATACATATCTGGACGGTTACGGTTACGGACTGGGCGTCCGCACGATGATGAACATCGGCGGCGTAAGCAATTCAACACCCGGTGAATTCGGCTGGACCGGAGCAGCAGGGACCTGGACCTCTATCGATCCCAAAAACCGTTTCTCCGTCGTATACATGCACAACACTTTCCCCAACAACGAGGAATATCATCATATGCGTGTACGTGCAGTCGCATACGGAATGCTCGAATAGGAGAGAGACTGACAGGCTCTGTGCCTGAAAACAGAACACCCGCGGGACGGATATGTCCTGCGGGTGTTTTGCGTTGTGTGACAATAAAACGAGGCGCCGTTGCCGGCGCCCCGAGTTCTCGGAGAATGAATCAGAAGATTCGATTGGTTTTGCTGTGTCTGCTAAGATCCAGAGATCTTAGTTGTTGTACTTAGCCATGTTCTGCACGAAGCGATCATATGC
>JAEEGL013715733.1_pt1 | contig 11885 bp, 9 predicted proteins | sample 9134231 | NCBI WGS metagenome assembly JAEEGL01 (sample SAMN16246548, study PRJNA631951) | gut metagenome | biome: gut microbiome; feature: rumen; material: fiber-attached | host: Bos | place: Iran: Karaj | collected 2018-10 | reverse complement strand
TCATTACTTTATACCTTCGCCCTTGACGGCTGAATTAAGAACGCCGTTTATAAATGCGGGAGCCTGTTCGGTATCGTACTTTTTGGCGAGCTCGACCGCCTCGTTCAGCGCGACCTTGACCGGCACGTCTCCGACGTTGACCGACTCGAAAAGGCAAAGACGCATAATGGCAAGTGAAACGCGTGAAAGCCGTTCAAGAGACCAGCCGGAGAGATATTTCGATATCGTTTCATCGAGCTTTTCATATGAAGAACAAACGCCGTAGAATACGGTGCTGACGTAATTATCGTCTTCATAACCGTAAATATTTATCGCCTGCTCGTACATTTCCTGCGGCGAAACGCTCGGATTCATCGAAAATTCGAATATGAGGCAAAACGCCTGCTCGCGCAGTTCCCTTCTGCTTTTTTTCGTTTCTTTTTCATTGTTCATGCTTTTTAACCTTAAACAAAGCTCCGAGCGGGCTTACACCCACCCGGAGTTATAATTCCTTTCGGGATATTCTTATTATTCGGCAGGTTCCTCAGCGGGAGCTTCCGTAACTATGCCGGTATCGGCTTCGACTTTAATCTCGACGTATTCGAACATTATTTCGTGTCTTTCGTCGATCATCGTGTTCGAAAGATCGCCTTCGATCTCTTCCTCGTCTATGAGGCAGATCCACTTATGCGTTTCGTCGGCTGCGACTGTACCGATCTTAACGACTCTCCTGCCGTCTTCGGATAGAGTCAGCCCGAGTTCCTTGTCTATGTCGATGAATTTCTTTTCATAATCCGTATATTCGCCCTGCAGAAAATGCGCGATGGTCATTTCGGATTTTTCGCCGACGTAAGAGAATTTCCTGTCTTCGAAGAGCGGTTTCGCACCGTTCATCGCTTTGAACGTCGCCGTAAATGTACGGTAAGTCTGTTCTTTGAGCTTGAATTCAAGCAGGTCGTAAGTATGTATCTCGTCTTTTACAGGGTCCGCTTCTTTACCGTTTATGTAAAAACGCCATTCGTACATATCGTTGGAAGTCGCGCTCTTGCCGGCGGAAACGCCGAGAACGGTATCGAGCGTATATTCCACGTTACCCTCGTACTGAGAAACGATCACGGTCGGAGCAGGTTGTTTTTTGTCTTTTTCGGCGATCGTGAGCTCAAGCGCGTAAAGACCGGTCGGTTTGGTACGGTAGAGCTGACGAGCCGCTTCATCCGTCAAAAGATTGTCTTCGTTCGTTTCAGGCGCCGCCACCTCGTCTTCCGGAGCCACACGGAGCCTGTCAAGACTCATTTTCGGTTTAGCGTTTTCAGCGGGATTCGTATAAATATATACGGAAACGTATGCGTTTTTCTCGCTGTAAAGCATACCTCTCTTGTTGCATCCGGCAAACGAAAATACCGTGACGGTGATCAGTATGACGGATAAAACGGTGATCAAAGTGTTTCTGATTTTCATATCGGAACGGTTCCTCCTGATAGTTCTTTAATGATTATACATCAAGATGTTAAAAATGTCAAGTAATATTAAGCAAAATTAAGGCGTACCGGTCGAATTATCCGGCGAATTGTGTTTTGAGCAGTAAGAATTGAAATACTTATCAACTTTTCTGACGCGGCCGACGTACGTTTTCGGTTCCAGGGTGTTCGAATAGAACTGCGATAGAGGCGCGTAATCCGGCGCCGCGTCGCCGAGCGGTCTGAAAGTATACTGTGCGTCGGTGACTTCAAGCTGGAACGGGAACGCTCTTTCCGTTTCGAGGACGAGCGCGTACTGGATTATGTTCTCGCAGTTCGGACCGGCTATCTGCTCCGTTTCGGCGCAGAAATCTATCAGAACGTGACGCGTGCAGTATTCCGTCGGCTGAGTGCCGTTGACGTAATAACCGACTTCCGCTCTGCCTCCGCGCGGATCGTGACCGCAAACGTTCGGATCGTAAAGCTGACCGGAATCCTTGCAGATCGTACATTCGACTATATCGCCGTACTGTTCAAACTCCTGTTCAAGCTCTCCGCCGTTTTTAACGGCCTCCTCGTACATGGGACGATGAAGCTCCGTCATTATCTTATCGAAAATGAACATACCGGGGTTGACCGTATACGAATGCAGCGCTGACGGCTGAACGAAGCCGTACCATACCGCCCCGACGTAATACGGTGTGAAACCGCAGAACCATCTGTCGTACTCGTACATCGAGGTACCGGTCTTGCCCGCGACAGCGGTCCAGTTGTCTATCGTCAGATATTTTGCGTAGTTAGCAACGACGTTTTGCATCATTTTGGTCATTATGGTACAGGTGTCGCTTCTGAACACTTCGGTAGATTCCGGCTTGTTGTTCAGAACGACGTTGCCCGCGGAATCCACGACCTGATAATACGTTCTGCTTTTGTTGTGAACGCCGCCGTTTGTAAACGTCGTGTAGGCGCTCGACATTTCACGCACGGTAAGACCGAGCGTGGTCGCGCCGAGAGCCAGAGGGGCGAGGCTGAGGTCGGACATCGTTACGCCGTTTTTGTTCGTATACGATTCAACGAGATTCGTAATGCCGAGTTTCAGCAGATATTCGTACGATCTCTCTACCGTTACGCGTTCAAGCACCTTTACCGCTACCGTATTGAGCGATACCGTTACGGCGTAATTGATGTTTTCGAGACCGGTATACTTCTTATTGACGTTTTTAGGCCACGTATACCCGCCTTTTCCGTAGGTATGCGGCGTATCGTCGACGACCGTGCCCCACGTGATCAGTCCGAGATCGAGTCCGGGCGAATACGTTGACAGCGGCTTGATTGACGAACCGGGCGATCTTCTCGCCTGCGTTGCGAGATTCAATATACGGCTCTGTGTCTTCGGTCCGCGTCTGCCGATGATGCCGAGCACGTCGCCCGAATACGGGTCGCACACGACCATCGCCGACTGCGGCAGTATTACGAAAGTTTCTTTGGGGAAATTCTTATCGTCAAGATAGCATTTTTCAAGCGTTTCCTGAACGAACGGATCCATTGCGGTATATATCTTATAACCGCCTGAGAAAACGAGATTGGAAGCGACTTCTCTCGTTATTCCTCTCTGCGCCATAAAGTCGGCGATAAGGTCCTCAATGACCGCGTCGATATAGTCGGACGAGACCTTCTTGCCGGTATTCTTTTCTTTGCTTGAATTCGAGGGTTCTTTATATATTTCAAGCGGCTGATCCCACGATTCGTTGAATTCCTCCTGCGTTATATATCCGTAGGAAAGCATCGTTTTAAGCACGGTGTTGCGTCTTTCCTGGTTGAACTCGGGATTCTGTATCGGATCGTATTTCGTCGGGTACTTGACTATTGAAGCAAGCGCCGCGCCTTCCGTAAGCGTCAGCTCCGACACCTCTTTGCCGAAATACTTCTGCGCCGCCGTTTTTAAGCCGTAACATCCCTGTGAAAGATATATCGTGTTCAGATACAATTCGAGAATTTCCGATTTATCGAGCTTCTGTTCAAGATACAGCGCCCGGAACATCTCCTGTATCTTACGCTGAATGGAATAATCGTCGTCGCCGGTCAGGTTTTTGACAAGCTGCTGAGTTATCGTTGAGCCGCCGAAGGTCGAACCGGACGGCATTATAAAGTTGCGGACGGCGCCGAGAGTTCTGTACCAGTCGACTCCCTGATGATCCCAGAATCTGTGATCTTCGATAGCGACGTAGGCTTTGATAACGTGATCGGGTACCTCCTGTATCGATACCCATATCCTGTTCTCGCCGCCGTTTATACGTTCGTTTTCCATTTCGACGGGCGTACCGTTGTCGTCGTAATAATAGAACATCGTAGTCGCGTTCTGTTCCGTTTTCAACAGTTCCGTATCAAGCACGGGATCGATATTGTTTTTCAGATAAAGCGCGAACACGAAACCGACTATCAGGGCTGTCAGCACGCCGATAACGAGGATCGTGATAAGTATGTTTATGAGATAAGTGAAGAGCCTGAAAAGAAAATGAGCCGATAAAACGAGCGCGTGCCTGACGGCTTTTGCCCAGTTGATATGATAACCGCGTTTTTCGTCGCGTTTTTTTCTTCTTTCTTTTCTCTTTTCTCCCAGCTTCTTAAAGAATTCAACCGTCTTTTTTGAAGCGGACACGATCTTTTCTTTGACCGTGCCGAGGATCTGAGTGAATTTGTTTATGACCGGCGCCTCCTCTCCGCGTAAATGACAATAAAAATTATATTTTAATTATATCATTGACGGAATAATATTTTCTACATTCGTTTTTAAATTTTTTATGAACGGTAAGCCGTTCAAATTACGTTTTCGCTGCCGCAAAGCGTTTTAAGATAAGCGATCAATCCGTCCGTAACTGTCACGGGAGAAGACGTTTTATAATACTTTTTATCTTCCTCCGAATATATTATCGCAGCCGTCTTTGAAAACTCGTCGTAATATACCGAAAGGATCGCCTTTACTTTTGCGATATCGGGATACTTTTCTTCATCGACGGAAGGAACTTTGATATACAGTTTTCCCGAAGCGCTTTTTTTCTCCTGTTTTTCGGGCGCCTTGTATTCGCCGTCGCTTTTGAGCGCGATCACCGTATCGGCTGAAAGCTTAACGTCCTCGTCCTCACGCTTGGAAAGCGTTCCCGTGACCGTGACGGCGGCGTCCGCGTAAAGCAGATATCTGTACTTTTCATACCTGTTCGGAAAGATTATGACCTCTATCTCGCCGTATCGGTCTTCAAGGCGCAGAAACGCCATGGACTGACCTTTTTTCGTGGTTTTAACCGTCATTGCGGATATAATACCGCAGACTGTCACCTTCTGACCTTCTTTGTAATCGCCTTCGCCGTAATCTTCAAACGACGCCGTTATCTCCGATATCTCGTCCGGTGAAACGGCTTCCCTGTTCTTTGAATATCCGTTGAGCAAATGACCGGAAAAATACTGTCCGGTCGTTTCCTTCTCCATCGTAAGCAGATCGCGCAGCGAAAATTCCGGCACGTCCGGATATGAGAACTCGCCGCGCTCCGAATCGTCATCGGCGGCTGAAAACATATCGATCTGCCCGGTCAGATTTTTCTTTGCGGCGCCGATCTCGCGCTCGAGTATCTCCTCAAACGATAACAGCATCCTGCTTCTGTAAACGCCGAGAGAATCGAAAGCTCCGCTCTTTATGAGCGATTCGAGCTGTTTCCTGTTCGAATCGTAAACAGCCATCCTTCATATGAAATCATACTGAGAGGAAAAAGGCTTTTTTTCGCGTTCCGTTATTATGCTCTGTACGAAATTAACGCCGACGTTTTTGATCGCGAGCAGACCGAAACGGATGTTTCCGCCGTTTTCGTCTCTTACGACGTGATAATACATCCCGCTTTCGTTGATATCCGGCGGAAGCACTTTTACGCCTCTTTTGGAGCATTCGCTTATATATTCGGCGGTCTTCGTCGTGTTCGAGAGCACGCTCGTAAGAAGCGCCGACATATACTCTGCGAAATAATTGCATTTCAGATAAGCCGTTCTGTACGTGAGAAACGCGTATGAAGCGGCGTGCGATTTATTGAACGCATATTCGGCGAATTTCGCGAGCTGATCGAAAAGCTTCGACGCGTCTTCCTCGGAAAGTCCGTTTGAAACAGCTCCCCTGATAGACGCATCGCCGCCGGTATCGTCTCCGTGAATGAAAATATCGCGTTCCTTCGCCATTTGCTCAGTCTTCTTTTTCGACATCAGACGGCGCACGATATCCGCCCTGCCGTACGTATAGCCTGCGACGGCGCGGAATATCTGCATCACCTGCTCCTGATAGACCGCCACGCCGTTCGTAACGTCGAGGATCGGTTTGAGAAGCGGAGTTATATAATTGATCTTTGAAGGATCGGCTCTGTTTTCGAGGAACTGCGGTATCGAATCCATCGGACCGGGTCTGTAAAGAGCTATCGCCGCGATTATATCTTCAAGCTTGTCCGGCTTCAACTGCACGAGCATCCTTCTCATGCCGGCGCTCTCAAGCTGGAAAACGCCCTCGCCGAGACCTTTGGAAAGCATTTCGTAAGTCGCGGCGTCGTCAAGCGGAACTTTCGTTATATCGAAATCGGGCTCGTATTCTCTTATCTGATTTTCCGTATCGGAAATGATCGACAGATATCTGATACCGAGAAAATCGAACTTCACGAGACCGAGCTTCGCGGACGTATCCATATCGTACTGCGTAACCGTGATATCTCCGCTTTTAGCCAGCGGAACGTATTCGTAAACGGGTCTGCCCGTGATGATAACTCCCGCCGCGTGAGTCGATATATTTCTCGGCATGCCCTCGACCGACATCGCCGTATCTATAAGAGTCTTTACCTCGCGTTCGTTATCGTAACGTTCTTTGAGATCTTTTCCGTCCGGTGAATCGAGAGCCTCTCTTATCGTTATGCCGAGCTTCTGAGGTATGAGCTTTGCGACCGAATCGACGTCGCCGTACGACATACCGAGAGCGCGTCCGACGTCGCGTACCGCCGCGCGCGCGGCGAGAGTACCGAACGTTATGATCTGACAGACTCTGTCTTTACCGTATTTTTCGGTAACGTATTCGATCACCTTATGACGTTCCGTATCGGCGAAATCCACGTCGAAATCGGGCATTCCCTTACGTTCCGGGTTGAGGAAGCGTTCGAACATCAGCTCGTATCTGACGGGATCCACGTCGGTTATGCCGATGAGAAACGCTATAAGACTTCCCGCGCCCGAGCCTCTGCCGGGACCGGTCGTGACGCCGTGAGTTTTTGCGTAACCGACGTAATCGGCGACAATGAGATAATACTCGTTGAATCCCATCCCGTCGATAACGGAAAGCTCGTACTCCATTCTCGTTTTATATACTTCTTCCGTGTTTTCTTCCGTAAAAACGAGCATGCCGTATTTTATTCTTTTCTCAAATCCTTCGTAAGCAAGCTCGCGCAGATAATCGCGCGGATCTTTGCTGTCAGGCGGTGTGAATTCCGGAAGATAAAGCTTATCGAAATCAAAATCGTAACCGCACATATCGGCGATCTTCTGCGTATTTTCTATCGCGTCGCCGTTCGGTCCGAAAATGCGGCGCATCTCGGCTTCCGATTTCAGATAGAATTCGTCCGTATCGAATCCTATGGGTCTGCCGTCGGTTATGACGCTGTTCGTCTGTACGCATAAAAGCACCGCTTGAGTATCCGCGTCGCGTTTTGCGATATAATGAGCGTCGTTTGTCGCCGCGAGCGGAATTCCCGTCTCCTGCGAGAGCTTTATGATCTCGGGCATTACCTCCTCTTCTTCTTCGGAACCGTGATCCTGGATCTCGAGATAGAAATTGCCCTGACCGAATACTCTGTTGAGCCACAGCGCGTATTCTTTCGCTTTATCGTAAAAGCCTCTCGCTATCATTCTCGGTATATATCCGGCGATACAGCCGGACAGGCATACAAGTCCCTCGCTGTGAGAAGCGAGAAGCTCGTTGTCTATTCTCGGTCGGATATAAAAACCTTCGGTAAATCCTTTTGAGACCATGTAAATGAGGTTTTTGTAACCGACTTCGTTTTTGCATAAGAGAATAAGATGATTATACGCGTCGTCCTTCGTCTTCGACTTTTCGAAACGCGTGGTCGGAGCAACGTACGCTTCGCAGCCGATGATCGGTTTTATTCCCTCCGCTTTACAGGCGTTATAAAACGCCACGGAGCCGTACATCGCGCCGTGATCGGTCAGAGCGACCGCGTTCTGACCGAGAGCTTTTACGGCTTTCGGTATATCTGCGATCCTGCACGCCCCGTCAAGAAGGCTGTATTCGCTGTGAACGTGAAGATGAACGAAACTCATTTATTGCTCCCGTTTTATTGTTTTCGCAAACTCGATTATCCGTTTCAATCTGTGATTTATGCCCGATTTGGTGAGCTTCGGTTTTGATATTTCCGATAACTCGTTTAAAGACGCCTGAGGATTTTCGTATCTCAACAAAGCCGCTTCACGCAGATCGGGCGGCAGCGTTTCAAGAAGACCCGCTTCCATTATCGCCTTTATAGCGTTCATCGACTGCGCCGCCGCGTTGACTGTTTTTCTTATATTCGCCGTATCGCAGTTCACGGCTCTGTTTGCAAGACTTCTGCTTTCTCTTACGATGGATTCGTTTATATAACTGAAGCTCGCGGCGGAAGCTCCGATAAAGCCGAGAAAATCGGCGATATCGTCGCATTTTTTGAAATATAATACGTTATTGGAATTTCTCTGCGTTATATGAGGATTGAGGCCGCTTTCGTTAAGCAGCTTTACCGTATCCGATATGAGATTCTTTCGCGGCGACGATATTTCCAGATGGAAAGAACTTTCGGGCCTGCTTACGGTACCTGCCGATATGAAAGCTCCGCGCATAAAAACGGAAGCGCATTTACCGCAGGTACGGTCGAATACTTTTTCGTTGATCCTGTATAAAGATACGGTATCTTTCGGAAAAATATCCGTCATCTTAGAGATCTCCCGTCTGTCAGTAACCGTTATCTGATAGCTTTTCCCGCGTTCTTTCGGACTTGCCGTTTTGGTTTGCCTATCGTTTTCCGATGAGGTCATAACGTACTTTACGTTATAAAGCTCTGTCAAAAGCGTGCAGACAGCCGTCGCGGCGGTTTCGTTTTCGGTCACTATTTTGATTTTGTCTCTGCCGTAGACGTTTGAAAAAGTCAGAATTCCCATCAAAAGCGCTTTTTTACAGCACGTTTTCGACGGCAGCTCCGCAAGCAGAGCGTCTTTCGTATTACTTGAAAAAGACATATCACTGAATAATCCTTAATTCGCATTCGAGCTCGACGCCCTCTTTTTGCATTATAACGTCCTTAATGTATTTGATAAGACTCACGACGTCAGAAGCGGTCGCCTTGCCTTTGTTGACTATAAAACCGGCGTGTTTTTCCGACACCTGAGCGCCGCCTACCGTATAGCCTTTAAGTCCCGCTGCCTCTATCATCTGCCCGGTATATCTGCCCGGATAACGCTTGAAAACAGAACCGGCGCTCGGATAGTTGAGCGGCTGCTTATCTTTTCTCTTCTGAAGTATCTCAGCCATTTTCGCGCTTATTTCTTCTTTAACGCCGGGCTGAAGCTCAAATTCCGCAAAAATAACTATTTCGTCTGTATTCTCCGAAAATCTGCTGTGTCTGTACCCGAACCGGCATTCGTCGTTACCGTATGTTTTTATCGAGTCGTCGTTTACGGAATAAACCATAACGGACCTGCAAATATCCTTGATCTCTCCTCCGTATGCTCCGGCGTTCATAAATACCGCTCCGCCGACGCTTCCGGGTATACCGTAAGCGAATTCGGCGCCCGTAAGCGACAGGTTCTCTGCGGTTTTGCACAGCTCGAACAAAGACGCTCCGCAGTACGCTTTTATCACGTTTCCGTCGATTTCGGGAGCTTTATTGAGATACTTCGTCAATATTATAACCCCGTTATAACCCTCGTCGGAAAACAAAACGTTTGAACCCGCTCCTATAACGATAAACCGTAACTGGATCTCTTTCAGTTTTCTGAGCGTCATTATCAGTTTTTCAACGCTTTCCGGATAAACGACGAAGCAATCGCCGCCTATTCTGAACGAAGTGAATTCGGAAGCCGGTTTTTTTGTATCGAAGTTTATTTTATTTTCCCGAAGAAAATCAACGAAGGCTTTCTTCGGATCGATATTTTCAGTGTTTTCGGAATACATTTGACACCTCGTAAAGTTATTCTATATTATCATACTACAATTCAAATGAAATTTCAATACCATATTTGAAAATTCCGTCCGATTTCACCGTGAATATAATGTATAATTATTCAAAACTCCGTTGTTTTGACCAATACCGTTCTACGCCGTTCGAATTTTACGAATTATCGGAAAAAATTCAGCCGATTTTTCAAAAACCGTATTTACATTTCATCCGTTTCGTGGTATAATCGGTCAGAACGTAACGGAGGCGCTTATGAAAGAACACGGTCCGGTAAAGCCGGAAGATTACGAAGAACCCGCTTGTCTGCTCTGCATGGACGACGACAAAACAGTCCGTCGGATCGACGTCGGGCGCTTCATCTCAAAGCTTGACTCATACTACTCGAAAAACGACTATGACGGCGCGGGACGCCATCTTGAATACTGGTACGGAGAAGCCGTTTCCGGCAACGATCTGCGCGGCAGATTCAGCGTGCTGAACGAAATGCTCGGTCATTACAGAAAGATCGGTAATAAAGAGAAAGCTCTGTCCAAAGTGAGCGAAATACTTGACGTTATACGCGCTCTCGGTACGGAAAACAGTATTTCCTCCGCAACGGCGTATCTGAATATCGGCACCGTTTATAAAGCGTTTTCAATGGCTTCCGAGGCTCTTCCCTTCTTTCTGAAGGCTCTTGACATATATAACGGTAACCTGAAAGAAGGCGACGTCAGGTTCGGAGGGCTTTATAACAACATGGCTCTCGCGCTTGTTGATCTTCACCGTTACGACGAAGCGTTCGACTTTTTCAATAAAGCCGTTCTCGTCATGCTTGATTCCGGCGCCGGCAAGCCCGAGACCGCTGTCACGTATCTTAACATGGCGAGCGCGGCAGAGGCGAAGCTCGGTCTTGAAGAAGCGGAAGAGCTGATAACGGAGTATCTTGATCTCGCCGAATCGTATCTTGACGCGCCCGATAACGCACGAGACGGAAATTACGCTTTCGTATGCGACAAATGCGCTCCCGTCTTCTCTTATTACGGCAGATTTTACTATGCAAATGAATTACGGAAAAGGATGAAAGAAATATATGAAAGGTCTTGAATTATCAGAATCGTTTTACAACGAATTCGGCAAACCGATGCTCGATGCAGTGCCGGAAGCGCTGCCCTATATTGCCGTGGGTCTTTTCGGTTCCGGCTCCGAATGCTGCGGATACGATGATGAAGTATCGACCGATCACGATTTTGAACCGGGATTCTGCATATTTCTGCCCGGCGAAGACGTCGTTGACAGAAAGACGGCGTTCGCGCTTGAACGCGCATACTCCAAACTTCCGAAAGAATATAAAGGTTATGAAAGACAATCTGTAAGTCCGGTCGGCGGAAACCGTCACGGCGTTATCAGAATGGCTGATTTCTTTACGGACAAGGTCGGTTCGCCTGACGGTACTCTGACGGTCGATCAATGGCTCAGGATACCTCAGCACGCTCTTTTTGAAGCGACGAACGGGAGGATTTTCTTCGACGCGTACGGCGAGATCAGCCGCGTCAGAAGTTATCTTTCCGAGATGCCGGCAGACGTTTTCAAAAAACGACTTGCGGGCGATCTTATCGTTATGGCGCAGCCCGGCCAGTATAATTATATGCGCTGTATCGCTCACGGCGAGACGGCGGCGGCACAGCTCGCGGTATACGAATTCTGCAAAGCGGCGATCGATTCCGTATTTCTTTTGAACGGTAAATATATGCCGTATTACAAATGGTGTTTCAGAGCTTTGAGAGAACTGCCGCTTATGTCGAATACGTCTGAATCGTTTGAATTTCTGCTTACGACCGAAAATACGAAAGATCTTTCCGAAACGAAATACTTTATGATCGAAGAGATAGCTTCTTCCGTGATCTCCGAGCTTCAGAACAGAGCCGTTACGAAAGCGATCTGCGGCGATCTTGAAAAACACGCTTATTCCGTAAACGATTCGATAACCGATCCGAACATAAGAAATCTGAATATATTCTATTGCGTTTGAGCGCAATGAAAAACGGCCTCTTGCGGTGTACTTCGTAAGGAAGTACACCGCAGCTAAATTCGCCTAGCGGCGAGCTAAATTGGGCTTCGACCAGCTAAATTTGCTTCGCAAGCTAAATCCGGCTTTGCCGAGCTGAAAAGGCGAATTTAATTTAGCTGTCCCTATGGGACAATTTAGCTATCGAACGCAGTGAGATAATTTAGCTGC
>JAEEGL010789758.1_pt1 | contig 11885 bp, 8 predicted proteins | sample 9134231 | NCBI WGS metagenome assembly JAEEGL01 (sample SAMN16246548, study PRJNA631951) | gut metagenome | biome: gut microbiome; feature: rumen; material: fiber-attached | host: Bos | place: Iran: Karaj | collected 2018-10 | reverse complement strand
CTCCTCTTGTAAGAGCAGCGACTACGCCATCTTCTTTGATCTTCATTAGAATACTCCCTGTCTTTTTCAAAAAAAGCCGCAGGTGAAACCCTCACCTGCGGCACTTCCTTGAAGTTTATTTAAAGCTATACACTATAATAAGGAGGGTAATAGTATATAAATTGAAAACAAATTACTCTACTGCGTCAGTGTTCATGGTTTCGTTCATAGCTACGGTCTTCTCTTCAGCATTTGCTTCAGTTACAGAACCTGCAACTAATTCTTTACCCATGTTTTCAGCAGGTCCCCAGTAGTTGCCCATAGCTGCAACGAGCGGCTGAAGAACTGATTTTCCGTTTAATACATCAACCTGAGCAGCTGCAACAAGGTCTTCACCAACATCTACTGAAGCGATGGTTGGGATGATGTTTCTCATATCATAGTGATCTTTCTGAGCATCAGCGCCTCCCAAGTAAGCTGCAAGAGCGATTGCAACCTGCGGGTTTTTACAATTGGTATTAACACCGATTGCCTTAGATCCTGCGAAAGCCTTAATCTGTGCTTCCTTGCCATCTACTGTAAAGGTAGGAGCAGCAACAACGCCCATGTTATCGCCAAGGATTTCTTTTACATTCTCATAATCCCAAGATCCTGAGAAGATAGCATTTACAGAACCATCAGAAAGTCCTGCGATACCTGATCCGTCAGCATCGTTTACGAAGTTTTTGTTCTTTACTAAGTTTGCTAAGTACTTTGTAACAGCTACTGCATTGTCACTACCGAAATCAATTCCTGCAGCTTCGTCAGTTCCGTCACCAAAAAGTGTACATCCGTTTCCGGCATAGAAACCTGCGATATACCAGCTGTTTGAAAGTGGGAAAGAAACCTTTCCTTTTTCAAGCATGGTATCTAAGTTCTTAACATCTTCATCAGAGAAAACTGACTTATCATAGTACATAAACCATGTATTTCCTGTGAAAGGAACACCGTATACACCACCTTCATATGTAACAGAAGCAACGGTTGTATCAGAGTTTTCAGACTGGATCTGAGATAATGCATCTCCACCGAACTCAGCAAGTGCATTGTTTGCAACTAAGTTAGGAATCTGATCGTTTGCATACATAAATACATCAGCTGCTGCTGTTGGATCTGCAGAGATTGTGTTTCCTGCATCACCTTCTGAGCAAACGCCATATTCAAATGTGATATCCCATTCCGGATGAGCTTCGTTGAATGCGTCACATTCTTTCTGTAACCAGCCCTTGTCCTGATCTTCCTGTGGGCTCCATACGGTAAGTGTAACAGCTTCGGTTTCTCCGCTTGTTGTACCACCGTTTTCGCCGGTAGCTTCTTTCTTGTCTCCGCATCCTGCAAATGCTGTGGCTACCATTGCAGATGCAAGTACGACTGCCAAAACTTTCTTCTTCATTTGTTTTGATCTCCCTTCTTTTCCCCCGCTTTCCTTATCATACGGGTTTTGTAACAAATTTCGCTCTCTTTTTTGGTAACGTTTCCAAGTTTTCCAAAAAATTTTTCGCAGCATTTCGCTGCTCTAGGTAGAATATACAACCCAATTTTCGAAAAATCAACCGTTTTTTTCGTATTTTGGTTTTTTTGTGTATATTCGCCAATACAATCCACCATTTTTTGTGCTAAATATGGATTTTATTTTCGTAAAGTTTCGAAAACTTGTATTTCCAGTCTCTTTTTTATTATAATCATTATAGATTTTTTCGAAAACATCTCGCCGCGAGCAGGGGAGAGACCATACGACGAGGGTAAACAGGGTGGCCGAGGAAGTATGGGGGGTGCCCTGCGGGAGGCGAGTAGTTAATAATAGGAGTCTATAATGGTAACTATAAAAGAAATAGCGGATAGACTGGGCGTATCCGTCAGTACCGTTTCAAAAGGGTTAAACGGTGCGAAGGATATCTCGGAAAGTTTGCGTCAGCAGGTATTGGATACCGCTGTAGAAATGGGATACACCGTAAAACGAAAAGCCAGAACAGGATTTCGGTTGGCCTTCTTTATAGAAAATATGTCCTGTGAAAAAGAATCCGACTTCGGTTATGAGCTTTTAATTGGATTTCAACAAGGAGCCTTCCGTGGAAGCCACGATGTCACAGTAATTCCCATCACTCCGGAATTCCAGCAGGAAGTTCGCTACGATAATTATATGTTGGAAAACGATTATACCGGTGCCTTTGTGGCAGGTATGGCTTTAAACGATCCTTGGATGAAACAGTTTGAAGAAACCACATTTCCAACGGTTCTTTTGGATAACTTTATTCCGAAAAACCCGCGTTTATGTTATGTAGGAACGGATTCCGAAGAAGGTATCGAAATGGCAATCTCCCACTTGGTGGAATTGGGCCATGAAAAAATCGCCTTTTTAAACGGTTCCAAAGATTCCATGATTTCCGATCAGAGAATGCGTGCTTATCTTCGTTCCATGAACCAGCACAAGCTTCCCATCGATCCAAATCTTGCCATTTACGGATACTTCGTTGCGGCTGCCGCAAAGTATCACGTACCCTCCTTTATCGATGCCGGTGTGACCGCTATCCTTTGCGGTAATGACGATATTGCGGAAGGTGTTATTGAATGCGTAAAAGAAATGGGCTTTTCCGTGCCGGAAGACATCAGTGTTATCGGATTTGATGATATGCCTTTTGCGGCAACGCTTTTTCCGCCCCTTACCACGGTGCGTCAGAATCGTATCGAGATTGGAAAAAGTGCCTTCCATGTATTGGAAGGAATGGTTGGAGGGATTTCACCCAGCAAGTTTTTACTTCGTCCGAGTTTAACTCTTCGTGCTTCCTCCGGCATTGCAAAGCCACGTTTGGCCGTACGAAGAAGTGATTCCTTAGATTCGGTTCTACACATCAACCCAAGACTTTACGAGGAAAATTTAAAGCAACTGTAAACATTCTTTTATATAAGAGGAAACGTATGAACTATAAACGACTTACCGCCGCAGCACTTGTTAGCACCCTACTGCTTAGTGCCTGTAGCACAGGAAATAATAAAAAACTAAATGTAATAAACGATGATTATCGTACCAACTATGAAATCTTTGTCTATTCTTTTTATGATTCCGACGGAGACGGCATCGGCGATTTAAACGGTATTACAGAAAAGCTGGACTACTTAAACGACGGCAATGATAAAACCGATACGGACCTTGGAGTAAACGGCATTTGGCTTACCCCCATTTGTCCTTCCACCACTTATCATAAATATGACGTTACGGATTATCGTGACATCGATCCGGAATTCGGGACTATGGAGGACTATGAAAAGCTGATTGAAGAATGCCACAAACGCGGCATCACCGTTACCTTTGATTTTGTTATGAATCATACCTCTTCAAAACATCCTTGGTTTACGGAGGCAGTCTCTTATTTAAAGACCCTTCCGGAGGAAGCTACTGAAGCGGATATCGATACTACCGCATGCCCCTACGCCGGCTATTACAACTTTTCCAAAGAAAACAGAGACGGCTATGTGAATTTAGAGGGAACTTCTTGGTACTACGAAGCAAGATTCTGGTCTGAAATGCCGGATACCAACCTGGACAATCCTGCCCTTCAAAAAGAATTCATCGACATTGCAAAGTTTTGGATGGATAAGGGCGTAGACAGTTTCCGATTGGATGCCGTAACCAGCTACTACACCGGCAATCCGGAGAAAAATACGGAAGCCTTAACTTGGTTTAACGATGCGGTAAAAGACTATAACCAAATGGCCTATATCGTAGGAGAAGCCTGGACCAATCAAAAGGAATACGCTTCCTACTATGCCAGCGGAATCAACAGTTTCTTTGACTTTGCTTTTTCCGGAAATGACGGCGTTATCGCAAAAACCGTAAAAGGCCAGATACCTGCATCCTCCTTTGCTAAAGCATTGGAAAAAGAAGAAGAGCTTTATGCTTCTTATAACGAGTCCTATATCAACGCACCGTTCTATACCAACCACGACATTAACCGAAGCGCCGGATACTACTCCGGAGAATATGCTTCCGACTTAGTAAAAATGGCCGGGGGATTAAACCTTTTAATGTCCGGTAATGCCTATATTTATTACGGTGACGAAATTGGAATGAAAGGTTCCGGAAAAGACGAAAACAAACGCGCCCCTATGCAGTGGAGCGAATATGATACCGAAGGCCTTTGCAGCGGCCCTGCAGACATGGACAACATCGAAATGATTTACGGATACGCGGATAATCAGATGAATGACCCGAGTTCTATCCGTTCTTACTATCGAAATGCCATCCGTATGCGAAACATTTATCCTGTAATCGCACGAGGAAAAACCACTTTTGTAAAAGAAAGTGATACTGCAAATTCCTGCATCCTAAAGAAATCCGATGAACGATTTGATGATGTTTACATTGTCATCAACCCAACGGATGAAATGGATGCCATGTCACTTTCGGATTTATCGGAGAAGCACTTAAAGGTGGATTACGAACTGTTGGCAAACAACATCAGCGATCATGCAAAGATAAAAAATAAAGTTCTTACGCTTCCGCCTCACAGCATCATCATCTTGAAATAAAACAAAAGCCTTGCGAATCTATCGCAAGGCTTTTTATATTTGTTCCACTTCCTCAAGTGAAATTTAAAGTTACGCTGCCAATCCCATCACCAATGAAATGATTCCTACGGCCAGCAAAATCGGAATTGCTAAAACAATCATTCCGGATAATGCCAATCCAATGAGAATCAACGGGAAAAAGATCACGCAGCATAAAACTTTACCGATGTTCCAAACAAGCTTTACGCTTAAAACCAACAACTCAACAATCACGGAAATTAATAAAACGCTAAATATTAATGTAATCATAACAATTACCTCCCTTTCCTATAAAAACAGAACCTTTCGCATCGCCTGTAATTTTTTCTTAAGATGGTTTTATCTTACGCCCCGGGGTCCTTACTCTCCAGTATCACAATGACGGATTTTGGAGAAAAAAAGTACAAAAAAAGCGGATTTTGATTTCGAAACCGAAACTGCTATAATGAATAAGAATTCATACACAAAAGGGGAACTTATGGGAAAGAACACAAACTACTATCGTCAATGCCGTGAAGAACTATCTCCAAAGCCATCCAGAGAGGCTGCAGCTGAATTAATCGGCAACGGCATGACAGAGGATATTTTAGAAAAAATCGAAAACAGTACAAGAAATCCGCGTCCGGAGGAAGTAATGGATATGGCAAAAGCCTATCACCATCCGGAATTGTGCAACTACTATTGCACCCATGAATGTGCCATCGGAAAGACAAGTGTTCCGCCTATTGATGGGAAAAAGAATATTGCTACCATTACCCTTGAGATTCTATCTTCCATGAATTATTTGGAGGAAACCAAGAATCGTTTGGTGGACATCACACAGGATGAAGAATTGACTCCCGACGAATATGAAGATATGAAAAAGATTCGGGATCGATTGAAAAAGATGGCCGGTTCCATTGCAAACTTACAGCTTTGGGTGGACCAGAAATTAGGATCGGAATAAGAAAAAGCCCCGCCTTTTATAAGGCGGGGTTTATTTTATCGTTTTAAGTACTCTACTTCTTCAAAAAGCTCGATTGGAACCATAAGTTCATCATGTTCACGCTTCTTAATCAAGTTCTCTAATGGTTTTACGCCCTGAGCACCACGATTCTTACGGCGGTTTACAAGTTCCATGTACTGGCCGTTTGACATCAAAGGTTCACTCACCTCAAAGGTAAACGGACAATAGCGATACAAGATATCACGGCTTACCTTAGAAAGTCGAAGGGATCCGTTGGCTTCATACATGACATACAATACGTAATCTGCCACGAACACTTTTCGGAAGTTGTTTCCTGCTTTCTGCAGTGCCTTCTTTACCTTTTCCTTCTGTTCCGGATTTAAGCCGGAATTCTTTCTGTAGTACTGAAGGAAGTCCGCATATTCCGAAGTAAGGGACGGATCGGAAATATCGTTCCAATGTACGCCCTGCTCGGTCTTACACATTTCCCAACGGAACTCGCCACACATACGGGTCACTGCCAAAGAGAAATCCTCCAAAGAGAAAATCGGCATCAGCATACGAGCGGATGTGGAACGTTTCTTTCCTTCGATTTCCTGCCAAAGTACACTTCGGCTTCCGATGTTAGGCATCAAGATGACATATGGGTTACACTCGGTATGCAAGGTAAGCTTTGGCATAGTATCGTCTTCTTCCGAACTGTATGTATATTCACGATAGAAAATCTGGAAATCAATCTGTTTTAGCTTGTTTAATTCTTCGTTGACTCTTGCCTGGGATGCAAAGCATTTCTCCAACGGCATCATCTGGTTTACAGAGTCAAATACCGGTAAGAATACAGAGATTCGACCGAAGGTCATACGATTTCCCAAAGCAAAAAGATTCTTAATTTCAAAAGAAACTCGCTCGATTTCATCGTCTAACATCTCTGCTTCACGCTCTTCAGAGATATCTCCGTTTTGCTTCATTTCACGAAGGGCTGCCGGATAATCTAAGTCAAACTCATTCTTTGACGGCATTACTTCCATGTCATAAATCAAACGTAACCACTCCGGAACGGTGACAATCTTTCCGTGGGGGTCTTTTACATAAGTGACATGTAATTTATAAAGTGTCGCAATATCTTCGCTGTCTACAATTCGCTCATCAAAGAACCCGAATTTTAAGAACAATTCCACTTCCACCGGTGCGTTCATGCCATTTTCTTTGAAGTAGCGAAGAATGGCTTTTCTGTAAATCTTGTAGAACTGGTCCGTAATACCGCGACGAAGTTTACGTGTATTTTCATCTGTAGAGCTTCGATCCGGAAGACGAACGTAATTGTCCATCAACTGCATCATCTTTTCTGCGGTAGTGGAATCCACACCGGCATATGCGATGATGGTTTGTGCCGCATCTTCCATGCTTGGAACGGCACCATCGGAAACCACAGCTTCACCGGCTTTATCCAGTCCGGTCTTTTCCATATTCAGTGCAGCAAAGGCACTGTGGAACTCTTTGGTTTCGTCCTTTAAGCGCTTGATGTATTTTTTATAGCCGTTAATACGGTCGGTAATCTCATGGATACAATCGGAAATGTTATAGATGGTTCCCACACACATTTCCACACCGAGAGAATACACCGTCTTCATCATCTTATCATCGTAGGTGTGAACGGATTTTAAGAAACGAGACTCCCAGCCCGGAAGTTTCATACTTTCCGTAGGCTCCTTTAACTCTTCCACATCGGAAAAATCTTCCGGTTTCTTTCCTACGGAATTACAAAGAGACGGGTAGTTTCTTAAGTCATCCTGCAAGTCCGTATAGGCCTTTTGTGCTTCCTGCTCCACCACGTCTAAGAATTTTAAAATGGAATATGCATTGTTTACGGATGCGGAAGCAATCACCGGCGCAATCTTCTTATTTACGGAAATCACCTTATCGATGGCTTCCATGTCCTCAAAGGGATAAGAATAAAGTGCGCACTCTTCGTTTGCTTCGTAGTTGTAAACAAAGGATTTGCCGGGTTTTTCCGCAAGACCTAAAATACTTCCGGTTTTTAAGATAATCGGTTCTTTGTTTCCCGGATAGGTCATACGAACAGAGCCCTTAAGAACAATTTCCAAGGACTCTACCTTTTCCCCCGCACTATGAATTTGTGAATTGGCCCCACATTTTTGCATCCCCATATGCATGTCTCCCTATATCACATACTATACTTCGTTATAAAGCGGTTTTACTTCGCTTCTGTATACACGTATCATAAAAATCGTTGCCATGGTAACTGCCGCAAGTTCCGCAATCGGGAACGCCCACCATACAGCGGTAAGTCCACCAATTTTTGAAAGAATGTATGCAGCCGGCAAAAGAACCAAAAGCTGTCGGCTAATCGCATTAATCATTGAAATAAACCCATGTCCCATAGCCTGGAAAAATGACGAGCTTACAATAGAAAACGCAGCCAATAAAAAGTGCAAGCTGATAATGCGAAGTGCAGGCACTCCGATTGCAAGCATATCATCCGATGCAGAGAACAATAAAAGCATCTTATCCGGTACTGCCACAAACAGCACAAAACCTACCAATATCATAACATACGCAGCCAAATATGAATACTTTAAGGTTTGCTTGATTCGATCCGGCTTTCTTGCGCCAAAGTTGTACGCAATAATCGGCATCATTCCGTTGTTTAATCCGATAATCGGAAGTAAAACAAAGGACTGTAACTTAAAGTATACACCGAAGACCGCTGTTGCTGTAGCGGAGAAATTAATCAAAATCTTGTTAAATCCAAAGGCCATAATGGAACCGATGGACTGCATAATAATGGACGGCAAACCGATGCCGTAAATCTTTTTCACATTTTTCATGCGAAGCGGATATTTTTTAAATGAGATTACCAGTTCTTTGTTCTTTGTCTTATTGAAATAAAGAGCCAAAAGACCGCCCACGGTCTGACCAAAGATGGTGGCAATGGCCGCTCCGGCAATACCGAGTTCCGGGAAAAATCCCAAACCAAAAATCAAAACCGGATCCATCACCATGTTAATCACGGCACCCACAATCTGGGTAATCATGGAAAGATTTGTCTTTCCGGTAGACTGTAAGAGTTTTTCCATCATTACCTGGAAAAACATACCGATACTTAAAATTCCTACAATCTGCATATAGGTAACGCCGGCGTTTACGATTTCCGGATTCGAAGTCTGAATGCGGAAAAACGGGCGGCATACAAGAGTAATCAAAATTGCAAATACAATATAGGTAAAGAAGGTAAGATATACACTTGTTGTAGCAATGGCATTTGCTTTCTCAAACTTCTTTGCTCCAAGGTATCTTGAAATAAGTGCGTTAACACCAACACCGGTTCCGATACCAAAAGCAACCATCAGTGTCTGTAACGGAAAGGCCAAGGATACTGCCGTTAGCGCTTCCTCGGAAATCATGGCTACGAAGATAGAATCCACGATGTTGTACAACGCTTGTATCAACATGGATAGAATCATCGGGGTGGACATATTCAAAAGAAGTTTGCCCACCGGCATGATACCCATTTTATTTTCTGTCTGAAGATCTGACATGAATACTCCTTAATTTAACTGACTTTCGAGAACGGATTTTGCAGTAGCAAGTGCGTCCGCGATGCCTGCCGGATTCTTTCCGCCGGCCTGAGCCATATTCGGACGTCCGCCGCCGCCACCGCCAACCTTCGGTGCCACTTCCTTAATTAAGTTTCCTGCATGTGCACCCTTAGCGATAGCGCCATCGGTTGCCATAACCATAAGAGAAACTTTTCCGTCTGCTTCGGATGCAAGTACAATGACGCCGTTTTCTCCAACAGATGCTTTCAACTCATCTCCCAAATCGCGAAGACCGTTCATATCCACACCGGAAAGTGCCTTTGCGATTAAGTTTACTCCCTTAACATCTTCCATGTCGCCGGATGCGTCACCAAGGGCTTCCTTGGCAGCCTTTGCTTTCATGGATTCAAGTTCAGAGGAAACCTCTTTTAATTCTTTCTGTAAAGAAGCAATCTTTGCTACAAGGTTTGACGGATCTGTCTTTGCCTGAACAGCTGCTTCATTTAATGTCTCTTCTACTTTCTTGTAGTAAGCAATTACGTTTGCGCCGGTAATGGCTTCGATACGACGAACACCGCCTGCAACACCGGACTCGGAAACAATCTTAAAGATTCCGATATCTGCGGTATTCTTTACGTGAGTACCACCGCAAAGTTCCTTGGAGAATTCGCCCATAGAAACCACGCGAACGCTGTCTCCGTACTTCTCTCCAAAGAGAGCCATAGCACCGCTTTCACGTGCCTCGTCCATGCTCATTACGTTAGTAACAACATCTACGCCTGCAGCGATGCGCTCATTTACAAGTGCCTCTACTTTTGCAAGTTCTTCCGAAGTCATTGCCTTATCATGAGAGAAGTCAAAACGTGTACGATACGGATCCTGGAAAGAACCTGCCTGCTCAACGTGATTTCCGAGAACCTCACGAAGTGCCTTCTGAAGAAGGTGAGTTGCAGAATGGTTCTGGCAAGTTGCCTGACGAAGGGCAGCATCCACTTTAAAGGTTGCTTCCTTTCCGGCAGAAATCATACCGGTTTCCACATGACCCACATGTGCAATCTTATTTCCAACCACCTTAATGGTATCTTCTACAACAAAGCGTCCGGATTCTGTAACAATTACACCCTTGTCTCCCTGCTGTCCACCCATGGTTGCATAGAATGGAGTCTTTTCCACAACGACGGCGCCTTTATCGCCTTCTGCAAGTTCGCCGGCAATCTCGCCGCCATCCTCGGTAAAGAGACAAATATTTTTAATTACTTCCTTGCTTTCTGTCTTATCATATCCGTCGAATTCGGAAATGTAATCTGTCGGAAGTTCGTTGTAAACAGTTGCATCCGCACCCATGTAGTTGGTCTCTTTACGAGCGCCACGGGCAGTTTCTTTCTGCTTCTTCATGCAAGCATCAAATCCTGCCTCATCATAGGTAAAGCCTTTTTCCTCTAAGATTTCCTGAGTCAAATCCACAGGGAATCCAAAGGTATCGTAAAGCATGAATGCGTTTTCACCGGAAAGAACTTTTTCACCCTTTGCGGTCATTTCTTCTTCCATCTCGGAAAGCTTCAAAAGACCGTTATCAAGTGTACGATTGAAACGCTCTTCCTCTGTATTTAATGTCTTAAAGATAAATTCTTTCTTTTCTTCCAATTCCGGATAGCCGTCCTTGGAGTTGTTGATAACTACTTCTGCAAGGCGAGCCATGAAAAGTCCGTCGATGCCCAAGATTCTTCCGTGACGAGCCGCACGACGAATGATTCGACGAAGCACGTACTCACGATTTCCTGTACCCGGACGAATACCGTCGGAAATCATAAATGTTGCGGAACGAATGTGATCTGTAATCAAACGGATGGAAACATCGTCCATTGCATCCTGCTGATATGTTTTATGAGAAAGCTCGCAAACCTTGTCGCGAATTTCTTTCATGGTATCAATATCAAATACGGAATCTACGTCCTGCATAACAACAGCCAAACGCTCTAAGCCCATTCCGGTATCGATGTTTTTCTGAGAAAGTTCGGTATAACCGCCGTGACCGTCTCCTTCAAACTGAGTAAATACGTTGTTCCATACTTCCATGAAACGATCGCACTCGCAGCCTACTTTACAGTCCGGCTTGCCGCATCCGTATTTTTCTCCACGGTCATAATAAATCTCGGAACAAGGTCCGCAAGGTCCTGCACCATGCTCCCAGAAGTTGTCACACTCACCTGTTTCCGGATCGCGATAAAAACGGGTAATACGATCTGCATCGATTCCGATTTCTTCATTCCAAATCTTAAAAGCTTCATCATCCTCTCCGTAGATAGACGGATACAAACGATTCGGATCCAATCCCAAAACTTCGGTTAAGAATTCCCAAGACCAGTGAATTGCTTCGGTCTTAAAGTAATCTCCGAAAGAGAAATTTCCAAGCATTTCAAAGAAAGTAAGGTGACGTGCAGTCTTTCCTACGTTATCGATATCACCGGTACGGATACACTTCTGGCAGGTAGTTACTCTTCTTCTCGGAGGAACTTCCTGTCCTGTAAAATATGGCTTCAATGGCGCCATACCTGCGTTAATCAATAAAAGAGAATTATCATTCTGAGGAACCAAAGAAAAGCTGTTCATCTTCAAATGATCCTTGCTCTCAAAGAACTCCAAATAAGATCTTCTAAGTTCGTTTACACCGTGTTTCATTTTATTACTCCTTCAGTTTTTTCATAAGGTACGTAAATTCGTCTTCGCCGAATTTACATGCTTCGATTTGCGGGCGCAAATCTACGCGAAAAAAATCTCGCATGAAGGAAAAAGCCCCCATGCGAGATAAATATTCT
>JAEEGL010216665.1_pt1 | contig 11885 bp, 10 predicted proteins | sample 9134231 | NCBI WGS metagenome assembly JAEEGL01 (sample SAMN16246548, study PRJNA631951) | gut metagenome | biome: gut microbiome; feature: rumen; material: fiber-attached | host: Bos | place: Iran: Karaj | collected 2018-10 | reverse complement strand
CAGTATGCAAAATTAGTTGAGTCGTGGGATAAACAAAAAAGACTATATATTGATTTGATTAGAGAGAAAGATGCTTATTATAATAGTGTCATAGAAATGTTAGTAAAAAGAGAAAAGGAGAAATAGAATGAACGAAAAACAATTACAAGATAAAATTAATGGAACAATATGGTCTGCATGTGATACTTTAAGAACTAGTATACCAGGTGGAAATTATAAGGACTATGCTTTAACAATGTTATTTGTTAAATATTTGAGTGATACTTATAAATCAGAAAAAGAAAAAGCTGAAGAGAAATATCAAGGCAATAAACAAATGGTTGAAAGAACACTTGATAGAATTAATTTTAAATTAAATGAAGAATGCACATTTGATTATTTATATCAAAATAGAGATGCTGAAAATATTGGCGAATTAATTAATAAGGCACTAGAAACAATAAGTAGACTAAATGGGACAAAATTATTAAACTTATTTGTTGGAGTAGATTTTAATAGTGAAACAACTTTTGGAAAGAAAAAAGAAAAAAACGCAATTTTAAGAACTTTATTATCTGATTTTAATAATCCAGATATAGATTTAAGACCAGAAAAAATAGGAAATCTAGATGTAATAGGAAATGCTTATGAATACTTAATTGCACGATTTGCTGGAGATTCAGGGAAAAAGGGTGGAGAATTTTACACTCCAGCTGAAGTTTCTCAATTGTTAGCTAAACTTGTTCAACCTAAAGAGAATGACAGAGTATACGATCCTGCATGTGGATCTGGATCATTATTATTGAAGGCAACAAATGAAGTTAAAGATAAAAAAGTAAGTGTTTATGGACAAGAAAGTAACAGTTCAACATATAACTTATGTAGAATGAATATGTTTTTACATGGAGTTAATGATGCTCATATTGCTTGGGGGGATACTCTTGCGAATCCTTTACATTTAGAAAATGATGAATTAATGAGATTTGATGTAATTGTTTCAAATCCACCATTTTCATTAGATAAATGGGCTAAAGGATTCGAATCAGAAAATACTACTGTTGTAAAAAACGGGAAAAAAGTAGATACATTCAAAATGGAAGCAAGTATGGACCCATATAAAAGATTTGAATATGGGATACCTCCTAAATCAATAGGTGATTATGCTTTTATTCAACATATGATTAAGAGTTTGTCTGATAATGGCGGTAGAATGGCTGTTGTTCTACCTCATGGAGCTTTATTTAGAGGAGCTGCAGAAGGATTGATTAGAAAGGGAATATTAGAAGATAATTTAATAGATGCAGTAATAGGATTACCAGAGAACTTATTTTATGGTGTATCAATTCCAGCTACTATAGTTGTATTTAAAAAGAACAGAACAAATAAAGATGTTTTATTTATTGAAGCTAGTAGAGAATATGAAAAAGGAAAAAATCAAAACAAACTATTAAAAGAAAATATTGATAAGATATTTGATACATATATAAATAGAAAAGAAGTAGATAAGTATTCTCATATTGCTACTTTAGATGAGATTAGAGAGAATGATTATAATTTAAATATTAAAAGATATGTAGATACATATGAACCAGAACCTGAAATAGATATAAAGGAAACAAAAAGAAAAATAGAAGAAACTAATAAGGAATTAGCAATATTAGAGAAGCAACTTCAAGAAACTTTACAAGAGCTTGGGATATAATAAGGGGTAAATTAATGATGATAAAGTATAAATTAGGAGATTGTATTAGAGAAATAGTTGATAAAACTACAGAGAATAATCAGTTTGAAGTATTATCTGTTACTAAAGATGGGATTTTTTCTCAGGAAGATTTTTTTAAAAAACAAATTGCTAGTGAAGATAATACTGGTTATAAAATTATTAGAAAAGATAACCTTGTGTTTAGTACAATGAATTTGTGGATGGGAAGTTTAGATGTACTTTCTAATTATGATATTGGAATAGTTAGTCCAGCATATAAGATATTTGAGTTTGATAGTAACAAAATGTTACCATCGTTTGGAAAATATTTTATGAAATCACATTTTATGTTGGAACAATATAAAAATTGTTCGGAACAAGGTGCAAGCATTGTTAGAAGAAACCTAGACTTAAAACTATTACTAGATACAGAAATTATTATTCCGACAATAGACGAACAAAGAAAGATAGTATTGCTTTTAGAAAATATAGATGAGATTATAAAAAAATATAATAGTCTTATAGAGAATAAAGAACAATTTATCAAATCCCAATTTGTTAGGATGTTTGGTGAATGTAATAATAAGATAAAATTAGAGAAAATAGCTAAAGTATATGATGGAACTCATCAAACCCCAAAATATACAAGTAGTGGGATTAAATTTATTAGTGTAGAAAATATTGATGACATTTATAATAGCAATAAATATATATCACAAGAAGCTTTTGATGAATATAAAATAAAACCTAAGATTAATGATTTATTTATGACACGAATTGGAACAATTGGGAAATGTGCAATTTTTAGCCAAAAAGAAGATATAGCATATTATGTTTCTTTAGCATTAATAAGACCAAATGAAAACATTATAAATACAGTATATTTAAAAAACTATATTGAAAGTAGTATTGGAGAAAAAGAGATAAGGTCCAAAACATTAACATATGCTACTCCAATAAAAATAAATAAGGAAGATATAGGAAAAATTAATATTTTAGTACCAGCTAAAAATGAACAAAGAAAGTTTATAAGAATAGTTGAACTAATTGATAAACAGAAATTTGAACTCGAAAAACAAAAGCAAAATTATATGGATTTAAAAAAAGGTTTGATGCAACAATTACTAACAGGAAAGGTTAAAATTAGCTAAAAATTGCATGTTATAATATATGGAAAAAAAGGAGTATATTATAACATGAAAAAGAAAATTATTGATGATATTCAACAAAAGATGAGAGGCACTTTAAATAATGAACAAAGGAAAAAGTTATAAGAAGTATTAGAATATTCCTTTTATGATATTGAAATTTGGTTATATAAAAATGATAAAATTATTAAATAAAATAAAAATAATTCAGGGGGCAAATTAAATGAATGAAGAAATACCAGTAGCAAATGAATTAACTACTAGTCAAATTCCAGCTTTAGAAATTTTAGAAAAGCTTGGATATAAGAAAATTCCATGTGAAAAAGAAAATAGAGAATATAATAATCTAACAGTTCGATATGGAAATTTAAACCAAGTATTATTAAAAGATATTTTAGAAAAAAAATTAAATGAAATTAATAGTTATGAGTATCAAGGAAAAGAGTATAAATTTACTCCAGATACTATAGGGCAAGCTATAAAAGATTTAGATATTTCTTTATTAACAGGATTAGTAAGTACCAATGAAAGTATTTATGATTTAATTACTTTAGGAAAATCATATTCTCAGAGATTGGTTGATGGAAACACTAGATCATTTGATATAAAATATATAGATTTTGATAATCCTGAAAGAAATGACTTTTATGTAACTGAAGAATTTTCTGTTATGAGGTCTAATGGTAAAGAAACTGCAAGACCTGATATTGTCTTATTTATAAATGGTATTCCTTTAGCAGTAATTGAATGTAAAGATGTTGATATTTCTTTAAAACAAGGAGTTTCTCAAAATATTAGAAATCAAAAACCAGATTATATTCCTGAATTAATGAAATTTATTCAGATCTTAGTTGCGTCTAATAAAAATTCAGTTAAATATGCAACTGTAGGAACCCCAGAAAAGTTTTGGATGGTTTGGAATGAGAAAAATATTGAGTGGCAAAATAATATTCTTTCTCATGTTGTGGAAGGAAGAGAAATTACAAAACAAGACAGGGATTTAGTATCATTATTTGAACCCAAAAGATTTATGGAAATAGTTAAAGATTTTGTGATTTTTGAAGCTGGAATTAAAAAGATTCCTAGATATCAACAATATTTTGCAACTAAGGCTATAGTTGAAAGATTAACCGTGAAAAAAGAAGGTGGTGTTGTTTGGCACACACAAGGTTCTGGAAAATCAATCACAATGGTATATGTTACCAAAAAGTTAATGACAGATGTAGCAATTCAAAATCCACAAGTATTAATAGTAACAGATAGAATTGACTTAGATAAACAAATAATGAAAATATTTAATAGAATAGGAATTCAGGCTAAACGAGCTACTACAGGAGAAAACTTAGTTGATTTAATTCAAAATGATAATATAAGAGTTATTACTTCAGTAGTTAATAAATTTGAAACGGTTGTAAATAAAGGCGTTGTTGTTAATGCTCCAAATACTTTTATTCTAGTAGATGAAGGACATAGAACAGAATATGGTGAAATGAACAGAAGAATGAGAGAGGTTTTTAAAGAAGCTTTATATATTTCATTCACAGGAACACCAATTATGAAAAAGGACAGGGACATTTTTCAAAAATTCGGAGGCTTAATTGATAAATATTCTTTAGATGATGCTTTACAAGATAAAGCTATTGTACCTTTAATTTATGAAGGAAAAATGGTTGATCAAGAAGTATCTAAAGTTTCTATAGATAGACAATTAGAGTTGATTACAAAAGACTTAAATGAAAAACAAAAACAAGAAGTAATTCAAAAATGGAGTAAATTTGAGAAAGTATCTTCTACAGAAAAACGATTAAACTTGGTTGCTTTTGATATTGCAGAAAACTATAAAAAATATTGGCAAGGTACTGGTTTTAATGCTTTGCTAGCCACAAATAAAAAAATAGATGCAATTAGATATTATAACTTTTTTGAAGAGAATTATCCTGAAATAAAAACAGCATTCGTAATAAGTTCCCCGGATATGCGTGAAGGAGAGGATGATGTACAAGAAGAGACATCTGATTTAGTTAAAAAGTTTTATTTAAAGGCAATAGAAAATTATAAAAATGAAGAAGAATATGAGGAAACTATTAAATCTAAGTTTGTAAATGGTGATTTAGATATTTTAATAGTAGTTGATAAATTGTTAACAGGTTTTGATGCTCCAAAAGCTTCTGTATTATATTTAGACAAGCAGATAAAAGAACACAATTTATTACAAGCTATAGCAAGAGTAAATAGATTATATGATGGAAAAGATTATGGATATATTGTTGACTATAGAGGATTACTTGGTGAATTAGATAAAGCTTTAACAATGTACAAAGATGCAGGATTAGAAGAGTTTGATGTAAAAGATATTGAGAAATCAGTTTATTATATAGATACAGAAATTGATAAATTATATGAGGCATATTCTGATTTATTAAACATTTTTAGTCCAATAAGAAATAAGAGTGATATGGAGGAATATGAAGTATACTTAGCAAATGAATCTGTAAGAAAAGAATTCTATGATAAATTGTGCATTTTTGGTAGTAGGTTAGGACTTATTTTACAAAGTGATAGTGGTTATTATAAAGTTGGAAAAGAAAAAATAAGTGAATATCGAAAAGCATTGGCATTTTACCAAAAACTAAGAGCAACAGTAAAGTTAAGATACACTGAAACTATAGATCACAAAGAATATGAAGCTAAAATGCAAAAGCTTTTAGATGATTATGTTATAGCAACTGAGGTTATGAAAATAACAGAACCTGTTGATATTACTAATGCTGCAGAATTTAATAAAGAACTTTCAAGAATAGAATCAAAAGCTGGAAAAGCAGATGCAATTAGAACAAGATTGGTTAGAACGATTTCACAAAAAATAAAAACAGATCCTGCTTTTTATAAAAAATTTTCAGAAAGAATAGAAGAAACTATAAGGGCATATCGAGAAAGAAGAATTGACGAAAATAAATACTTAGATGATATGCAAAATATAACTGAAGATTTTAGAAAAGGTAATGCTGGTATTAATTATCCAAGTAATATAAATAATGAAAAATCTAGAGCTTTTTATGGTGTTATATCAGATAAGTTTAAAAATATATTACATGATAATTCTAGTATTGAAGAATTAGGAGATTTAACTTTAAAGATTCAAAATGATATTGAAAATAAAATTAAAGTCGATTGGAAACAAAGTGAAGAAGTTATAAATAATATGAGGCAAGATATTGACGATACATTATTTTTCTATTTAAGTGAAAAGAAAATTACAATTAATTTTGAAGAAGTTGATAAATTGATAGATGAAATAATTGAAATAACAATATCTAATTATTAATAAAAGGATATTTATGGAAAGAGACTATATAGAAATAAACAAAGAGAAAATATACTATTCTTTGTATAGAAAGAATATTAAAAACATTAATTTAAAAGTTAATATTGATAAACAAATAATAATATCAGCTCCAATTGAAGCCAATGAGGAATGTATTAAAGAGGTTTTAAAGAAAAAAATAAAATGGATAAAAAAGCAACAGGAGTTTTATGATACATATTCAGAAATAAAAGAAAATATTAACTTTGAAAATGGAGAAACAGTATTTTTGCTAGGTAATCAATATTTAATGAATATAGAACCATCTGATCAAAATAGTATAGAACTTAAAGGAAAATATTTAAAACTATATATAAAAAGAGAATATATAAATAAAAAGGAATATATAAATAAACTTTATGAACAATGGTTAAAAGAGTATTCTATCAATAGTTTTAAAAATATTATTGAATATTATGAAGAAAAGATGAAACATCATAATGTAAATAAGCCTCAGATTATAATTCGAAAAATGTCAAAAAGATGGGGAAGTTGTTTGCCTAAAGAAAATAAGGTTTTATTAAATTTGAAATTAGTTAAAACTCCAGTTTGCTGCATTGAATATGTAATTTTACATGAATTTTGCCATTTTACATATTCAAATCATAGTAAGAAATTTTATGATTTTTTAAATGTATTTATGCCAGATTGGAAAGAACGAAAGAAAATATTAGACGAAGAATATGTTGGAATAATTTAAAAATATAAAGATATTTGTTTAATAACAAAAAAGTTATATAATTAATAATGTATAAAATATATACTATTTGAAAGGAAAAAAATGAAATCTAAATTATTATTGTTTATAGAAGTTATTATTCTTTGTGTTGTACTAGTTACTTTTACTGGATGTTCTAATGGTAAAATTGAAAATAATGTTGTAGAAAGTGATAATGTTGAAAAGCAGGTGGAACAATTAAAAAAAGATATTCCAAGTGGAGAATTTTCAGACATGGGGAAAGGAACTTTTAAAATAAGAACTGTTTCTGGAACGTCTGAAAATGGTAATATTCCAGTAATATTTGTGGATAAAGATTATATGGCTGGACAAAAATATGAAATGGAGATAAATGTTGGAATTTCAACAAGAAATTTTGATGCAACAAGATTAACTACTATATATGTTGATGGGGTTTCACATAAAAAAGACCAACTAGGTGACACAGATACATCTGTAAATGTATCTTCAAAATTATCAACTGTTGGAATTCATAAAATAGAACTATTGCAATTTGATGATGATAATGAAGTTATAACATATAAATCAGCAGAATATGAGGTTAAAAGTAAATAAAATTGTTAGTAAAAATAAACCAACAATTTATGTTGATAAAAGAATAAAACAGTATGAAGGATATATGTCAACGTTAGATGAAAAACTTAAATTAAAAGAAACTAATAAAGAGACAGATAGAAATGCTGATGACGATGCAAGATAGTTAAAAAAAGGAGCTATTATGAAAATATTTAAGAATTCTTTTGTAAAAACATTTGTAAACACAATTATTGTAATGCTTGCCTTTACAGCTATTGTAATAGTGTTACTTATGTGTGTTCCAAAGATACTAGAAAACAATCAAATAAGAAAAGAAATGAAAAGCTTTGTGATTCCAGATAAGTATGCGGATATAATTAATGAAGAAATATTAGAAACCGATCTAAAATCTTTATTAAAGACAGGCCATGCAGTATATGCAAAAGAAGTAGAAAAAGTAAAGAATAATACAACATTTGATTTTGATTATAAAGAATATAATGGAGATGGATATTATATAAAAGAAGCAGATGTAGCAGATGGTTATGGATATGAAGTATACACTAATTCAAAAAAAGAAGAGTTATTAGGAACAGCATATGGTTATATGGGAAGTGCGTTCAATAAAGCTCTTAATTATGCAATAATAATTAGTGTTTATTCAATAATCATTTTTATAGGTGTTTTATCTGAAATTATTAACTTGATAAAATACATAATAAAACGAAACAAAAGTAAATCTTAATAATTGGAGAAAATAGTGTTTAATTTTTTTAAAAAGAAAGTTAATAAAGAAATAGAAATTGATGAGAATAAGCTATATGAAAAATATGGAGATTGTAGAATACTATCTAATAAAATTAAACTTCTTATTATTGCTGATACACATGGACTTTTGGAGTATAAGGAAGAAGAAAAGGAAAAACTAAAAAGCATCAATGATTATGACTTATGTTGTGCATTAGGAGATATAACATATAGTGATTATGAAATTATTTTAAAATATATTCCAAAGGAAAAGATTGTATCTTTACTTGGAAATCATGATGGATTTGATATTTTAAAAGAATTTGAACTTGAAGATTTAAATGGAAAAATTATTAATATAAATGGAATAAGAATAGGTGGCATACAAGGAAGTTATAGATATAAATCAGAATCTTTTCCATCTTTTACTCATGAAGAAAGTCTGGAGTTTTTAGATAAAATGGGAGAAGTTGATATTCTTCTTTCTCATGCCGGACCATATATAGATGATAGCTTAGGACCAGTTCATAGTGGACTAAAAGGAATAACAGAATACCTTTATAAATATCATGTACCATATAATATTCATGGCCATAATCATGGTAACATGGATTCCAATCTAAAAAATGGTACTAAAGTTATGGAAAGGTATTTTATAGAAATAGTAGAAATATAATAGTAAAATAAAAAAACACGAGTAATCGTGTTTTTTTATTTCTTATTTGATTATTGGATTTTTTTCTTTCTTTTAAAAAGAAATACTACTAAAACAATTTCAATAATTGTAATGACTATTAATAGGATAGTATATAAAGTAAATAATGAAGAATCTGTTTTACTTGTAATAAATATGGTTCCATCTCCAGAAAAGTTACTTTTAAATTCTTTAGAAGGCTTTATGACCTCTTTACCATCTAAATCGTAAGCTCCAATTGCTTTATCATATGAAACTTCTATATATGGAGTAGAAGAATTTACGATTCTACAATAATAATTTTCATCAAATGTTTTAATAACGTTTTCTTCTAAATTCATAATTTTATAAATATTATTTGTTTTTTCTGTATATAAAACTTTGCCATTAGCTATATTAGATATTTTTTTGCCACTAACATCAATAAGTTTTCTTTGGATAGCATCAATAATATATTTGTTATTTCCATCATATGCTACCAAGCAATCATCATCATATGTTTCTTCAATTTTATCAAATTCTTTGTCGATTATTCTTTCTCCATCTAAATTGTAAACTGCTAGTTTTTTGTTATTTTCAACAAGTGCATATTTGTTGGTAAAAGATAAATCATCTGATTCTTTTAAATAAGCAAGTGGAGACGAATCTAAATATTCAATAACATCTTTTTCTTCATTTATAATTGCATAAGGTTTATCGAAATGATAAAAATATACAACTCCATTTTTTGTTGCATGAATATTGTTTTTACTATCAACTATATCAAAATATATATCTTCAAATTCACAAGGAAGAATTTCATTTCCTTTTAAATCTATTATTCCATATAATAATACTCCGTCTTTTTTTTTCTCCTACAGTAGCAATCCCATCAAGTGTATAGTTATCATCAATATAGTCATAGAATTTTGATTTGCTATTACCATCCCAATCAATATATTTCCATTTTAGATTTTCATCGCATATAGATGCTCTATTTAGAAAATAATTTGGAATAGATTCGGTCCAGTTATCTTTTCTAGAAGCAAATAGATATTTATTTCCTTGATGATCTAGATAATATTTTTCAATTAAAACTCCAAAAATATTTCTTTTATATGCTTTGATATGATCTTCTTCGTCGATGTGACCATATATATCTCCATATTCAAAAGGAACAATTTCATTTTCATTTCTATCTATAATTCCATATCTTTCTGTAAATATGTCGAAGTTTCTAAAAATAAAAGTTCCAATTAATCCTAAAAAAACTATTAATGCTAAAATAACTAGTTTTTTTATTATAGTTAGTACAGTTTTCATATTAATCTCCTTATTATTAATATCATTAATTATTATATCATTATGAAAAGTAACGTCAATTATTACTAATAATAATACTCTAAATTTCAATTTTTGAAAAAATATGAAAAACATGCTATAATTATGTTAACAAAACCAAAGGAGGTTATTTTCATGAAGACAAAGGATATTTTAGGGCTGTTTCTGTTACCTGTTATGTTTGTCATTCTGATGCTGATAGCTCTGATGATTGACTCTACCGTGTTATGGATTCATTGGGTGGGTGTCATCCTTGGTGTCGGAATTACGGGTACTTGCCTGTTTCTTCTCGGCACTATCATATCAGTGTGTCGTCGCTGAAGGTGAACGCTTGGAGCTGGCTGTGCCAGCTTCATTGCGGTTTTATAAATAAAAAATAGATAGTATAGCAAAAGGCTATACTTTTTTTATTACATTTAAAAATACTATTGAAAAAAAGACGATTTATATATAACCTATATAGTAGAAAATAGTTTGGGGGATAAAACAATGAAGAAAAGTCCTAAATTAATAGTACTTATATTGTTCGGGGTATGCTTAATATTATTACTTATTTGCTTGTTTTCATTTATGAGTATAAAACAAAAACCTCTATCAGCTAATGTAGATGTGGCTGACACTAATACAGTAATAGAAAAAGAAGATGAAAAAGAAGCAGATACTCAAGAAGATGATTTTAAGGAAGGCGATTCAAGTATTAGTTATGAAAACGTGGTAGATTGGTCAGAAGATGAAATAGACTTTAAAACTTTCGATGCTAGTTCTTATGAGAAAGAAACAAATAAGTATTGCTTAATAGAGAAAGAATCTGGTTATTTAGTAACTTTTGAAATTCCAACAGATTTTCCTTTCCAAATGAACGATGATTATGATAGAGAAAATCCAGGAAGTAAAGTGTATTTAAAAAATAAAGATATAAATGTTAATTTTGATATTGATTTATATTACAATTCCTTGGCAGATGTCCATAATATTAATAATGAAACTACTGATGGTGTAGAATATAAAACAATTCAAAAAACAAAATTAAATAGTTTATCAGGAGTTGAAAGATACTATAGATATTATGAAAATTTTAACAGATATAGTAGTACTTGGATTTTAACAAAACAAGAACAGGCATCTAATCGTCTATTATTTAATGTTTCTGTTGATAAAATGACAGGATATAGAAAAGACTATTTTGATATTGAAGAGTTTCTAAAATCAGATGATTATTATTATTTCTTATCTTCAATCAAACTTTATAAAAATGAATCAGAAATATTAAATGAAGTTATGGATGATTTTCCACTAAAAGAACCTACATTTGTAATGACAGATCCTTATGAAGAAATTGAATTATTTGAAGCAGAGGATTTTATTGATGATGAAGCAGAGAAAATAGCCTTTGATATAGAATCATATGGAAAAGAAATTACAACTTATACTATAGAAGAAAATGACAGAAAGTATAAGATAGATTTTAGCATTCCAACAGATTTACATGTTATACGCTTAGAATCTGATTCAACAAATGCATGCTTTTTTAGAAGTGAAGGAAATTCTATATACATGACACTACAGATTGCTCGAGTGGATGTACGTTCTGATAAATATCATGATGAAAAAATATATAATAATGGAGCATATGATTATCGAAAAATGAGAATTAATAAATTATCAGGATGGGGAAT
>JAEEGL010039151.1_pt1 | contig 11885 bp, 7 predicted proteins | sample 9134231 | NCBI WGS metagenome assembly JAEEGL01 (sample SAMN16246548, study PRJNA631951) | gut metagenome | biome: gut microbiome; feature: rumen; material: fiber-attached | host: Bos | place: Iran: Karaj | collected 2018-10 | reverse complement strand
ATCTGGGCTTCGCTGGTGGGTCACATGTCGGGCTCGCCAGAGTATTTTCAGCAGTATTTCACTGAACTGTCGTCTGACCCAGTACGGCCTGTGCTGTGGACTGTCATTATCCTGGTCGTTACTTATCTAGTCATTGAGCATGGTGTGCGCGACGGTATCGAGCGTGCCTCGAAGCTTATGATGCCCACGTTGTTTGTGCTTCTGCTTATCATTGTTGGTGCGTCGTGTATGTTGCCGAATGCCGAGAAGGGCATTGAGTTCCTGTTTAAGCCCGACTTCGGAAAGATTAGTAGTGATGTCTTCCTGGCCGCGCTGGGCCAGTCGTTCTATTCGTTGAGCATTGCCATGGGCTGCCTGTGTACGTACGCCAGCTACTTTTCGCGTCATACCGACCTGACGCGAGCGGCAGCGCAGATTGGGCTGATTGATTGTCTAGTGGCCATACTGGCTGGTTTGATGATTTTCCCGGCGGCGTTCTCGGTAGGTGTGAGTCCTGACTCCGGGCCGTCGCTCATCTTCATCACCTTGCCTAACGTCTTTGCGCAGGCTTTTGCACAGGTGCCGGTGTTGGGCTATGTAATCTCGTTACTTTTCTTCGTGCTGCTGACGCTGGCCGCGCTGACGTCGCTTATCTCGCTGCACGAGGTATCGACGGCGTTTATCCACGAGGAGCTGGTCATGACACGCAAGAAGGCGGCGGTGCTTGTCACTGTGCTGGCAGCCATTATCGGTACGTTCTGCTCGCTGTCGTTGGGGGGCACGGGCAGTCTGACGCTTTTTGGTAAGACTCTGTTCGACTGGTTCGACTTCATTACGGGTCAAGTGTTCCTGCCCGTAGTGGGTTTTCTGACGTGTATTTTCCTAGGTTGGTTTGTGCCTCATAAGGTGGTTCGCGACCAGTATACCAATTGGGGGAGCCTCAGGGGTCGGTATTTCCACTTTTACTTGTTCCTGATTAAGTTTGTTTGCCCACTGGCTATATTGTTTATTTTTCTGCACCAGTTAGGTATGTTGAGTTAGAATGAGAAATGAGAAATGAGCGAGGTAGTTTTGGCAGCCGGTTAGGCATCGTACTGGCCACGGCGGGCTCGGCTGTGGGATTGGGCAACGTTTGGCGCTTCCCCTACATGGCTGGCGAGAATGGCGGGGCAGCCTTCATCTTGATATACCTAGCCTGCATCCTTATGCTGGGCATTCCCGGCATGTTGTGCGAGTTCGTTGTGGGTCGTCATGCGCAGAGTAATGCCGCTAGGGCGTACGATAGACTTTCGCGTAATCACTCGTGGAAACTTGTGGGTTACCTTGGCATTCTGACGTCGACCATCATTCTTGGTTTCTACGCCGTGGTGGCAGGGTGGTGTCTGCAGTATCTCTATGCCTCGTTTAGCGGTCATATTACGGGTGACGCCGAGGCGGTGAAGGCGTATTTCGTGGCGTTTTCGAGTCATCCGCTGAAGCCTGTGTTGTGGGGTGTGGGCTTCATAATGTTAACCCATCTTGTGGTGGTACGAGGCGTGCGGGGTGGCATTGAGCGCGCCTCGAAACTGCTGATGCCCGTGCTGCTGTTGTTGTTGGTAGTTATCGTCGTCGCTTCGTGCATGTTGCCCGGAGCCATCGAAGGCGTACGCTTCCTACTGATGCCCGACTTTTCAAAGCTGACCAGCAAGGTGTGGCTCGAGGCTTTGGGCCAGGCCTTCTTCTCACTATCGTTGGGAACGGCCTGTTTATGCACCTATGCTAGTTATTTCTCGAAGGCGACGAACCTGATGCAGGCGGCTGCGCAGATAGCTCTGCTCGACACGTTGATAGCTATATTGGCTGGACTGATGATATTTCCTGCTGCGGCATCGGTGGGCGTCAGTGCCGATGCCGGGCCATCGCTCATATTCATCACCCTGCCTAACGTCTTCCAGCAGGCCTTCAGTGCCATGCCTGTGGCGGGCTACGTCATCGGGGTCATGTTCTACGCCCTACTGGTGTTTGCAGCTTTGACGTCGACCATCTCCATGCATGAGATTGGAACTGCTTTTTTCTCTGAAGAGTTCCGGCTTACGCGCGGTAAGGCTGTATGGATTATCACAGGCGTGGCGTCAGTAATCTGTGCCTTTTGTGCACTGTCGGTCGGTGCTAACACTGACCTAATGCTGATGGGGCATTCACTGATGGACTTCTGCGACCATCTCACAGCTGACTTCATGTTACCGTTGGGGAGCATGTTGACCTGTCTGTTCGTAGGGTGGTATGTACCGCGGCAGGTGGTGCGTAGCGAGTTTACCAATAACGACACCATCGGGGGCGCGGTGTTTTCTTTGTTCTTGTTCTTTGTGCGCTATGTATGTCCTGTGTGCATAGCGCTGATTTTCTTTCATCAATTGGGAGTAATATGAATCGTAATGATCGGAGGGTAGCTATAGCTACACTGATAGTGGGCGGACTGGTCATGCTCATGGTATGGCTTCTAGGAAACGACGTGCCGGAAGGCGACCGACGGCAGAGATACAGCCGTCCGCGCACTGAGCGTCAGGCACAGTATTATGCTGTTGAAGAGACGGTTAGCAAGGAGCGCTTTCCTTTCGACCCGAATACTGCCGACAGTACCCAATTGCTCAGGCTGGGTCTGCAGCCCTGGCAGGTGCGCAACATCTACCGCTACAGGGCACGCGGTGGTGTATACCGCACGAAAGAAGACTTTGCCCGCCTGTATGGGCTCACCGTGAAGGACTATCGCGAGTTGGAACCTTACATCCGCATATCCAGTGACTACTTGCCGGCGGCGACCTTGGTAGGGCCGCGTAAGACGACGGAGCGTCGTGAGCGCGACACGCTGCGCTACCCTGTCAAGTTGAAGGAGGATGAGCACGTCGTGCTGAACACTGCCGACACGGCCGCTCTGATGAGGGTACCGGGCATTGGGGCATACTATGCCAAGGAGATTCTACGACATGGCAAGTGGCTGGGTGGTTATGTCAGTGTTGACCAGTTGGACGAGATTGACGGCTTTCCCAAGGAGGCGAAGCGGTATTTTGTCGTCGAGCAACCCCAGACGCGGAAGGTCAACATCAATCGTCTCTCGCTAGAGCAGCTGCGGCGACACCCGTACATCAATTACTTTCAAGCTAAGGCCATTACCGACTATCGGCGCCTGCACGGAGACATTAAAAGTCTGCAGGACTTGCGTTTCTCGAAGGATTTTACGCCAGAAGCCATTGAGCGGCTGGAACCCTACGTGACGTACTGAAGCCCTGAGGGCTTATGGACGGCTTTTCAGCCGTTCGGGGTGGCGGCGTTTGTAATCGGCAATACGCTGGGCAAAGGCTTGGTCGCTACGGTTGTTAGGGTCGGGGGTGTACTCCATGTGCTCGGGGATGGCGCGGGCGAGGTCGCGGATGTGTGCTTGGCCATGGTGCTTGACAATCTGCAGCGAGTCGTAGAGGTTATGGCCATAGACTTCGTAGGCGGCGAGGGTCAGGGTGTCGGCATGGATGCTGATAGTCTGATAGTAGCGGCTGGAGATGCCGAAGCGGTCGAAGCGGTCGCTGAACTCGATGCGGTAGTTCTTGGGTGAGCAGTGGCTGACGGTATAGACAGGTGTGGTGGCTCGTCCGTGGTCGTCGTGGCGTGTCATGCGGGCGTAGGCATGCTCGTGGCCTTGCAGCACTAGGTCGACGCCGTAGTCTTCGACGAGGTCGTTGAACACCCAGCGCTGGATGAGGTTGTTGCTGCCTTTGATGGAGAAGAGGGGGTGGTGGAGCACGAGGATTTTCCACGGTGCTGTGCTGGCACGGAACTGCTCCTCGAGCCAACTGCGCTGAGTGAGGAGGTAGGGCAGCTCGCGGTTGCTGTCGAGCAGGAAGAACTGCACGGGTCCGTAGCGTAGGGTGTACACTTGGTTGTCGGCAATCTTCGAGTCGAGGAAGTAGGAGAAGATGAGCGGGAAGCGGCGCTCGAGGCGCATGATGACGCCCTTGAGGTAGTCGTGATTGCCGGTGACGGTGAGCAGGGGCAGCGTCTGGCCGATGCTGTCGATGTCGGCAAAGGTCTCCTCCCAGTGCTGGTTGGTGGGGCGTTCGGTGAGGTCGCCGCCACAGACGAGGAACTCGCTCTGGGGGTGACGCGCCAGAGCCTGACGCAGGATGCTGTTGGTGGCTCCGCCGAGGGTGTCCTGGACGTCGCCGACATAGAGGAAGTCGGCACGGTCGGGACGCAGGGGTGGAACGCGGAACTGATACCACGGCGACGCCTTGCCGGCAGTCACGGCGCAGTAGCTATACTGGCTGCCGGGCTTCAGCTGGCGCAGGCGTGCCACATAGTACGCTGCCTGTCCGCTTCGCGACCGGAATACCTCGCCGCTGGCGGCTATGCGGACGGTGTCGCCCGCATCAGGGCGGGCTAGTTCGAGCCATGCGTCGTGGCCGATGGTGTCGCACTGCCAGCTGACGTTGCGCGACAGCTGGTCGCGGTCGCCAAAGGTGAGCAGCACGCGGTGGGGGGTGCCGGGCGGGGTGTAAGGTAGCTCGCTGACGTTACGGAACCAGGCTTCCCAGCGTGACCATACCCAGCAGCTGAGGGCGATGACGACGACGAGGACGACGAGGGCGGTGACGAGGGACTTTTTCTTTGTCATGGGCGTGAAAGGTTTTTTCGCTGCAAAATTACTAAATAAAGTGAAGAATGGAGCACGGGTTCAAAGATTTTTTGTACCTTTGCCCGAAAAAAGTAGCGCGATGAGAAAAATAGCTGCGGTGTTGTACGACCTGATTGTGGTGTATGTGCTGTTCACGTTGAGCCGACTGATCTTCCTGGTGCTCAACTGGCCGATGTATGCCGGTACGCTGACGTGGGGCCATGGGGCGAGTCTGTTTGCTGCTGGACTGATATTCGACACGACGGCCATTCTCTATACCAATGCCCTGGTGATAGTGGCCATACTGCTGCCCCTGCACACGAAGGAACGGAGAGGGTACTACGGCGTGGTGAAGTGGATATACGTGGTGTGTAACACTGTTGCCCTCTGGGCCAACCTGGCCGACACGGTGTACTTCCCGTTTACGGGCAAGCGCACGACGACATCGGTGTTTGCCGAGTTCAGCCACGAGGGTGTGGGCGGCATGACTAAGATTATCATGGAGCAGCTCGTAGCGAACTGGTATCTCGTGCTGCTTGGACTGCTAATTCCCTGGCTACTGTGGCGCCTGTTCAGACCGTCGTGGAGCGGACGGGCAGACGGCGTGGAGCCTGTGGGGAGCCTGACGCACTACTATGTGACGATGACCGTCGCCCTGCTGCTGGCCATTCCGCTGGGTGTCGCAGCCATACGCGGAGGCTTTGCCACGGCGGTCAGACCCATCACCATCAGCAATGCCAACCAGTATGTCGACCGCCCTGTGGAGACGGGTATCGTGCTGAACACGCCCTTTGCCATCTACCGCACGCTGGGCAACAAGGTGATGACGGTGCCGGACTACATGAGCGACAGGGAGGCGCTGACACTGTTCAACCCCGTGCATACGCCGGCAGACTCAGTGGCATTCCGACCAAGGAACGTCGTGGTGTTCATACTGGAGAGTTTCGGCAAGCAGCATTTCGGCTTCTACAACAAGACGCTGAGAGGCGGACACTACAAGGGCTTTACGCCTTTCCTCGACTCGCTGATAACTCATGGCGCAATGACGTGGCGGTACTCTTACGCCAACGGCCGGCGCAGTATAGAAGGTATGCCGTCAGTGCTTTCGTCACTGCCAAACTATGTGGAGCCGCTGTTCCTGACACCGGCATCGCTGAACCGCATGTCGGGGCTGGCTCGCGAACTCGGCGAGCAGAAGGGCTATGCTACGGCGTTCTTCCATGGTGCCCAGAACGGGTCTATGGGGTTCCAGGCCTTTGCCCGTGCCACGGGCTTCCAGCGCTACTTCGGCCGTACGGAATATAACGACGACCCGCGGTTTAACGGCGACGACGACTTCGACGGTACGTGGGCCATCTATGACGAGGAGTTCCTGCAGTTCTATGCCCTGCAGATGACGGCCATGAAGGAGCCGTTTATGACTGCTGTGTTCACGGCGTCGTCGCACACTCCGTTCTCGCTGCCGGAGCGCTATAAGGGTAAGTTTCCTACGGGTGAGAACCGCGTGATGGAATGTGTGGCCTATAGCGACAATGCTCTGCGCCACTTCTTCGCCACAGCCAGACGGCAGCCGTGGTACGAGAACACGCTGTTCGTGCTGACTGCCGACCATACGAGCGGCACGGTAGACCCTTACTACCAGTCGACGCTGGGCAACTACTGTGTGCCCATCATCCTCTACGCCCCAGGTGACAGCACCTTGCGCGGCTATGACCAGCAGACCATCGTGGAGCAGGTAGACATCATGCCCACGGTGCTGTCTTACCTGCATTACGACAAGCCGTATGTGTCCTTTGGCAAGGATATGCTCTCTACGCCTGCCGACAAAAGCTTTGCCCTGCACTGGGTGCCAAGCATGAGCGGTTACGAGTATGTCGAGGGGCCTTATGCCTATTTCTTCGACGGCGAGCGGGTGACGGCGGCCTACCACTACGACACCGACTCGCTGATGGAGCATAACATCCTGAGCCGCATACCTGCCGACAGTCTGAGGGGGGCCACCCGGCGGATGCAGTCCGTCATACAGCAGTATATGCAGCGCATGACACGCGACGAGTTGGTAGTTGAAAAAAATGAAAAGTAGCTGAAAGAAAATGAAAGAGTTCCTGCAAGTGCTGAGGCGGTTCGTGCCGCCCTATAAGAAATATCTGTTGGCTTCGGTCGTGTTCAACATCCTGTCGGCCGTGCTCAACATCTTCTCGTTTGCCGCACTGATACCTATCCTGCAGATACTGTTCCAGACGGGCGACGCTGAGGCGGCGACGGCATACATGGCATGGGACTGGGGAAACGTTCAGGGCGTGATGATGAACAACATGAACTGCTTCGTGAACAGGCTGATAGCTGAGTACGGCGGCACAACCACGCTGCTGCTGATAGGCTTGTTCCTGGCGTTGACGACATTCATCAAGACGGGGGCTTACTTCCTGACATCGGCATGTATAGTACCCATCAGAACCGGCGTCGTGCGCGACATACGCAACCAACTGTATCGGAAAATCACATCGCTGCCCTTGGGATTCTTCTCGGAAGAACGGAAGGGCGACATCATTGCACGCATGAGCGGCGACGTTCAGGAGGTGGAGTCGAGCATCATGTCATCGCTCGACATGCTGTTCAAGAACCCAGTGCTGATAATCGCCTATTTTGCCACGATGCTGTTCATATCGTGGCAGCTGACGCTGTTTACCCTGATCATCGTTCCCGTCATGGGATGGATTATGGGCATCGTCGGCAGAAAGCTGAAGCAGAAAAGCATGAAGGCCCAGGCACTGTGGAGCGACACGATGAGCCAGGTTGAGGAGACACTGGGCGGACTGCGCATCATCAAGGCCTTCTGTGCCGAGGAGAAGATGAACCGACGCTTCGACCAGGTCAACTCTGCCTACCGCAACGACCTCATGCGGGTCAACATCCGCCAGTCGTCGGCACACCCCATGAGCGAGTTCTTGGGGACGGTGATGATAGTCTGCGTGCTATGGTTCGGCGGCGTGCTGGTGCTGAACAACCAGGCCATCACGGGACCGACGTTCATCTACTACATGGTCATCCTCTACTCTATCATCAACCCGCTGAAGGACTTCTCAAAGGCGAGCTATAACATTCCCAAGGGACTGGCTTCAATGGAGCGTATCGACAAGATACTCATGGCCGAGAACACCATCAAGGAGGTGACACGACCACAACGGATTGCCGGGTTCAGTAAGCAGATAGAGTTCAGAAACGTGTCTTTCCGATATGGCGAACAGTGGGTGCTGCGCAACATCAACCTCGTCATACCCAAAGGCAAGACCATTGCCATCGTTGGACAGTCGGGGTCGGGGAAGTCGACGCTCGTCGACCTCATACCCCGTTACTACGACGTTCAGGAGGGCGAGGTGCTCATTGACGGCATCAATGTGAAGGCCCTGGGTATCATCGACCTGCGACAGTTGATAGGAAACGTTAATCAGGAGGCTATTCTCTTCAACGACACCTTCCGTAATAATATTGCCTTTGGTGTGGAGGGGGCCACCGACGAGCAGATAGCCGAAGCTGCACGCATAGCCAACGCCTACGACTTTATCATGCAGTCGGAGCATGGCTTCGAGACGAATATCGGCGACCGTGGCGGACGGCTCTCGGGCGGACAGCGCCAACGGGTGTCTATTGCCCGCGCCATTCTGAAGAACCCGCCTATCCTCATCCTCGACGAGGCCACGTCGGCACTCGATACAGAGAGCGAGCGACTGGTACAGGACGCCCTGGAGAGGCTGATGAAGACGCGTACCACGGTGGCCATCGCCCACCGACTGTCGACCATCAGGAATGCAGACGAGATATGCGTGCTGCATGAGGGGCGCATCGTTGAGCGCGGCACACATGATGAGTTGCTTGCCATCGACGGATACTACAAAAAGTTGAACGACATGCAAAGCTTATAGGACATCTTTAATTTTGACGGATTTGAAAGCACGTATCATATATCTGGTTCGGTTTTTACTGCTGACGATGCTGGTATTCAGCATGGCCAAGGTGGCTTTTATGCTGTGCCATGCCACTGACAATCCGTTCGCTCCGGCCGACATGGCCGAAGTCATCGTACATGGACTCAGCCTCGACATGTCGATGACGCTCTATTTCATCATTGTTCCCTTCCTGTTGACCATGGCCAGCATCTGGGTGCTGCTGCCACGATGGCCGCTGAAGGCATATTACGGCCTGACAGCAGTAACACTTTCCCTAGCTTTTGTCGCCGACACGAGTCTGTATACTTTCTGGCGCTTCAAATTGGATGCCGTCTGTCTGCAATATCTGGAGACCCCGACGGAGGCCATGGCGAGTGTATCTGTCAGCTACCTGTTGCTGCGACTGCTGCTCATTGTCGTCATTGCTGCCGTCGTGTATGTAGCTTACGACAGGCTGGTGGGCTATCCCCACGGCCGCCACGGGCGTTGGAGCGAAGCCCTGCTCTACGTGGCCATGATGCCACTCATGGTGATAGGCATCCGCGGTGGTGTCGGCGATGCCACGACGAACATCGGACAGGTGTATTATTCGCAGAATGAGTTCCTGAATCATTCTGCCGTCAATCCGCTGTTCTGTTTTTTCTATTCGCTCGACACACAGTATGACGGTTTCTCTGGTTACGACTTCTTCGACGATGCAACCTGCCAGCAGCTGACGGCAGACGTTTATACCACCGAAAGCATCGACAGCGACACGCTGCTGACCACCCCACGGCCTGACGTCGTCATCATCCTGCTCGAAGGTGCAGGCGAAGAGTTTGCCCACGTCATGCCTTATCTGCAGCAACTGAAGCACGAGGGCGTCACCTTCAGTCGCTGCTATGCCAACAGCTGGCGTACCGACCGCGGCACAGTATGTGTGCTGAGCGGCTATCCTTCGTTCCCACTCGTGTCGGTGATGAAGATGCCGGAGAAAAGCCGTCTGTTACCCAGTATTGCCGCCCGACTTAATGCCGAGGGGTACGCCACGGCTTATCTCTATGGGGGCGACGCCAACTTCACGAACATGCGCAGCTACCTCTACTCTACGGGGTGGAGCAAACTGACCGACATCGCTGACTTTCCGAGGTCTGACCGTCCGGCGGGAGGATGGGGTGTACGCGACGACGTGACGTTCCGCGTTCTTGCCGACGACATCATCAGCCACTCGCACCTTCAGGCAGGAAGCGAAGCGTCATTACCCGATGCCCCTCACCATCTATGGGGCTACTCCACGTTGAGCAGCCATGAGCCCTGGGAAGTGCCGTACCAGAAGTACGATGACGAGGTACTGAACTCCTTCGCCTACCTTGATCATTGTATCCAGGACTTTGTCGAGTCGCTGCGAAGCACACCCGCCTGGGACAACCTGCTCATTATCTTGACCTCAGACCATGGTATCAACTACAAAGAGATAGGTTTCACGACACCGCTGCTGAAGCATCATATACCGATGCTTTGGATTGGCGGTGCCGTTCGCGGGTCGCGTACTGTTGATGCGCTTTGTAATCAGAGCGACCTTGCTGCCACGCTGCTCCATCAGCTTGGCATGCCCCACGACGACTTCCCCTTCAGCCGCGACGTGCTATCGGCCTCCTACCGTCATCCTGTAGCTGTGAACAATTGCAATAACGCCCAGTGGATAATAGACTCAGGAGGACATGTGCTCTATGACTTTGACACCCAGCGTGTAGTCCTAAGCCAGGGTACTGATTCTGTGCGCCTGTTGCGACTGAGCAAGGCCATATTACAACGAACTGCAAAAGACTTCAAGAACCGATGAGCATGATCTACTATCTTCTCTATGCCATTGTCTATGTGCTGTCATTGTTGCCCTTTCGTGTGCTCTACTGTCTGGCAGACGTATTCTATCTGCTGGTATATTACGTCATAGGCTATCGGCGGGATGTGGTATGGCGGAACCTCACGTCGTCGTTCCCTGAGAAAGAAGAGCATGAGTTGCGGCGTATAGAACGCGACAGCTACCATTGGCTGTGCGACTATGTCGTTGAGACCGTCAAGCTACTCAGCATCAGCGACAGGGCTTTGCAGCACCGCATTACTTTCCGTGGTGTCGACCTGTTGGAGCAGGTGTTCGACAGCCGCCAGAACTGTGCTGCCATTCTCGGACACTATTGCAACTGGGAGTGGCTCTCGGCTACAGGCCTGGCCTTCCAGCGGCATCCTCAGGCTGTCATGGGACTCATATACCATCCCCTCTACAATGACGTATTTGACCGCCTGTTTGTCGCAATCCGCTCCGCTCATGGCGGCAATTGTATTCCCAAAAAGGACGTGCTGCGCCACCTGCTGACTTGCCGGCAGTCGGGCCGCCACTATCTTTTCGGCTATATCAGTGACCAGGCTCCCCGGTGGATGAATACCCACCTGTGGATACGTTTCCTCAATCACGATACCGCTGTATTTACCGGCGGCGAGCGCATCATGCGCAAGATGAATGATGCCGTCTTCTACGTCGACATGCAACGTCCGCGTCGTGGCTATTACTTATGCACCTTCCGGCTGATAACAAGAGATATTAACACACTGCCCGAGAACGAGGTCACTGTGCGCTTCTTTCAAATGCTTGAAGAGAGCATCCGACAGGCCCCAGAGTACTATCTATGGACGCACAACCGTTGGAAGCGTACCAAGGAAGAGTTTGACCGCGTCTACGACCTGGTTAACGGACGTACCGTTCCTAAAGACCCCAACGTCACTGGTAGTTAAACAGAGAGAATGATGATAGAAGTCAAGAACATACTTGTCGTCAGATTCCGCCAGCTGGGCGATGCTATTCTGACCACCCCGCTCCTGAACACTCTGCGCCGTAATTTTCCCGGAGCACAGATTCACTATGTCCTCAACCAGAGGATAGCCCCCCTTTTCGAAGGCCATCCCTCTGTCGACCGCGTCATTCCCTTCACTGACGACGAGCTGCACCACGCTGCCGTCTATCTGCGAAAAGTGTGGCGAATAGTCCATGCTACGCACTATGATGTCATCATCGACAAACGTTCCACCCTTAACTCCACACCCTTCGTCCTGTTCTCACTGCATACCCCCATCAGGGTGGCTTTGGCAAAGCCCTATACCTGGTTGCTGTATAACTATAGGGTAGGCAGGGTAGCCAATATGCCAATGATTGACCATATCCTGGCACACCTGAAACCCTTGGAGCGTGTGAAGCCCCTCACTTACGTCCGCGAGATGACCCTCTTCGTCAGTCAGACTGAGAGAGAAACCTTTGGTAAGTACCTGCAGCAGCATGGCGT
>JAEEGL016188386.1_pt1 | contig 11886 bp, 6 predicted proteins | sample 9134231 | NCBI WGS metagenome assembly JAEEGL01 (sample SAMN16246548, study PRJNA631951) | gut metagenome | biome: gut microbiome; feature: rumen; material: fiber-attached | host: Bos | place: Iran: Karaj | collected 2018-10 | reverse complement strand
TCGGAACCCAGACCCCAGAACTTGCAGGCAGTAGTTCCCTCAGGAGTGAGGTTAACATGCTCTGGATATGGAGCCAGGGAAGTGTTGGAAAGGTCGTCCACAATACCAATAGTAAAACCATTCTTTGGAGCACCCTTCTTCAGTTCCTCAAATACACCCAAAACCTGGGCTGGGGTTACATCCTTACCGCCTAAGCCGTAACGGCCACCAACAATCAGCGGATGACGTTCACTGGCATAGAAGGCAGTACGTACATCCTGATACAGTGGCTCGCCAAGAGCACCAGGCTCCTTGGTACGGTCAAGAGTAGCAATCTTTTTCACAGTAGATGGAATAGCCTTCAGGAAGTGCTCCACAGAGAATGGACGGAAGAGATGAACTGCAACCGCACCAACCTTCTCACCCTTGGCATTAAGGAAATCAACACATTCCTGGAGGGTCTGGTTAATGGAACCAATAGCGATAACTACGCGATCTGCATCCTTGGCTCCATAGTAATCAAAAATATGATGCTCACGGCCGGTAATCCTGGCCATCTGGCCCATAGCCTCTTCCACGAGCTCAGGCAATGCATCATAAGCCTTGTTTACAGCCTCACGGCCCTGGAAATAAATATCATCATTCTGAGCAGTACCACGAATAACCGGATGATCAGGATTCAGAGCATTGTGGCGGAAAGCATTTACTGCATCCCAGTCAAGAATCTTTGCCAAATCATCATAATCAACCAGCTCAATCTTCTGAATTTCATGGGAAGTGCGGAAACCATCAAAGAAGTTTAGGAAAGGAATCTTTCCCTTTATGGCAACCAAATGAGCCACAGCAGCCAAGTCCATAACTTCCTGTACAGAGGATTCTGCCAGCATAGCCACACCAGTCTGACGTGCAGCCATTACATCCTGATGATCACCAAAAATATTCAGTGAAGAAGTAGCCAGAGCGCGGGCAGATACATGGAATACACCTGGAAGCATCTCGCCGGAAATCTTGTACATATTCGGAATCATCAGCAGCATACCCTGAGATGCAGTGTATGTTGTGGTCAAAGCACCACCCTGCAGAGAACCGTGAACTGCACCTGCAGCACCAGCCTCGGATTGCAACTCAACAATGCGTACTTTCTGACCAAAAAGGTTCTTTTGCCACTTTGCAGCCATCTCATCAACATGCTCTGCCATTGGTGAGGATGGGGTGATAGGATAGATAGCAGCCACATCGGTAAATGCGTAGGACACATAAGCCGCAGCCGTATTACCATCCATAGTCTTCATTTTCTTGCCCATACTTGATTAACTCTCCTCTCGTAACACAAAATTTACCCTTAAACAAATCAAGTGCCAATTACATCTATAACAAATCACGTATAAATGTTTTACAAATTCATTATACATCTAACCTATTATTTTGTAAAATAAATCGTTTTTTCTTTTTATTTTCGCACAAATGAAAAGAAAATAAATTATATATGAACAAAATTTCAGTTTTACAGGTATAATCATCAGACAAATATGCCTTATGTATACTTCATGATAATTATTTAAATATAGAGTCTCCTTTTTTTTAGGCAAAAAGAAAAAGCTGGATCCGAAAATCCAGCTTTAAATGCAATGGTCGGAGCAGCAGGATTCGAACCTGCGACCCCCTGGTCCCAAGCCAGGTGCTCTACCAAACTGAGCCATGCCCCGTTGCTGACCCTTGTCGCGTCAACATTGATAATAATACTACAATCTCCATTGCTTGTCAACATTTTTATTATTTATTTTTATTAATTACTTCTGCCAATAATCAAGGCTGTCAGTAATGCCAATGTCCTGGGCATAGAATACAGGATCCTTGCCTGCATCTCTCTGACTTTCGTAATCTCTCAGACAGGCCATTGCCTGGCTGCCAAGGATAACGATTACAGGCAGGTTGATGATGGCCATGCAGCCCATAAGAACATCTGCCAAATTCCAGAGAAGATCCATGCTAAGGCCGGCACCTACAAAGATAACCAATGCAGCAAATATGCGATAAATGGTCATAAACAGTTTGCCCGGCACCTTGCCATTTACATAAGCCAGACAGTTGTCTACATAATAAAGATTACCAAGCAAAGTCGTAAATGCAAAGAGCAGCATGGAAACGGTGAGGAATACACCTGCACCGGAACCAAGGGTTGCATCCAGAGATGCCTGCACAAATGGTGCCCCTGCCAATTCCTTTGTAGGAACAACACCGGAACTCATGCATAGGAAGGCTGTGGCAGTACAGAGAATCATGGTATCAATAAATACTGAGAACATCTGAACCAGCCCCTGCTTTACAGGATGGGAAACATCCGCAGCCGCTGCGGCATTTGGTGCAGAACCTACACCGGCCTCATTGGAGAACAAACCGCGCTTAATACCAAACATTACGCAGGAGCCAGTGAAGCCGCCAAAAATTGCCTGAAAATCAAAGGCCTGAGTGAAAATGGTATCAAAAACACTTGGCAGAAGGCCAATGTTCATAACTACAACGATTAATGCAACCAAAACATAAAGAAGTCCCATAAGAGGTACCAGTGCGGAGGTGGCCTTAATAATTCTGCGGCCGCCACCGAAGATGCACCATCCTACAAGAACTGCCAGAATGCCACCAATAACCCATGGTGTGCTGTCCGGGTTGTAGAATGTGAATCCGGAGAATGTGGACTGGAGATTATATGCGCACAGCATATTAAAGCCAATACCATAAGTACAAATCAGTGCCAGAGCAAAAACGATTGCAACGAATCTGTTTTGAAGGGCACTCTCAATATAATAGGCAGGGCCGCCATAGCTGGCGTGCTCACCGCGCTTTTTGTAAACCTGAGCCAGAGTGCTCTCCACGAATGCAGCACCGCCGCCCAAAAATGCAGCCAGCCACATCCAGAACATGGAACCAAAACCACCAAGGCAAAGTGCTGTGGAAACACCGATAATATTACCAGTACCAACACGGGAAGCTGTGGAAACCATCAAAGCCTGGAAGGAGGATACCTTCTGCCCTTCCTTCTTCTCCATGATTACCTTCAATGTCTCCCCAAAGAGACGAAGCTGCACAAATCTGGTCCTCAGTGTGTAATAAAGCCCCACACCCAAAATCATGACAATCAGCAGCTTGCCATACATGAAGTTAGAGATTTCTCCAATTAACGCATCCAACATTTTCTTATCTACCCCTTTTCCTTTTAATAAAATATAAACTCCCTTATTCAGGGAAAAAATCCGCTAAGGTTTCCTTATCCTCTGGCTTGCCCACATACGAACCTAACAGGAACAACATCAATGAAACGGTTATACCAATAGTAATCTGATGAAGGCCCATTACCTTAAAGCCCATGCCCTGGGCCAGACAATAGAGCACCGTGCCCCCCACCATTGAAAGCATGGCCCCGGTTTTATTTGCCTTAGGCCAGTACAGTCCAAGCAAAAGTGTCCAGAAAAAGGCCGTTTCCAGGCCGCCAAAGGCAAACATATTAATGAGCCAAATAAGGCTTGGCGGCGTCATTGCAATAAAAAATACAACAGCACCAATGATTGCCGTGGCCATCATGGACAAAAGACGCAGCTTGCCATCTCCGGGCTTATTGCCCTTTCTCTCCTGACGGTGAAGATATATATCCTTGATAATAGCCGATGATCCCACCAACAGCAAAGAGCTGATGGTAGAAATGCTGGCAGAAAGCGGGCCAATAATGGCAATACTTGCCAAAGTTGCGGGCATTGCCGTTACCACTATACGTGGAATAATGCTGTCTGTTCCGCCATAATCGGCAGGAGAACCGGTCATTACCCCCTGTCCCAAAATACCAGTAAGATTTACACCGATATTCATAAAACCAACAACGAAGGTACCAATAAGCATGGCCCGAACCAGACTCTTATTGTTCTTGAAGGCCAATCCCCTTACCACTGACTGGGGAAGGGCAATAGTACAGATACCAACCAGTATCCACTGGGTAAGATAGAGCCCATAAGGCATCTTGCCATCGGAAAGAGGCGCCAGCATATCGGGACGATTTGTTTCCAAATGGGCCACTATACTGTCGTAGCCGCCACCGGCCTGAAGCACATAATATACCAGCATAACAATGCCAATCATCATCATAACGGCACAGCAGGTATCCGTAATGGCAACTGCCCTAAAACCACCGATGGTGGTATATACAACTACCATGGCACCAAAAAGAATCAAGCCCGTCACATAGCTGTAACCTGTCACCGCTTCAAAGAGCTTGGCTCCCCCCACAAACTGAGCCACCATGGTAGCGCAAAAGAACAAAACAATAATAAAGGCAGAGATCTCCGCCAATAAATCCGACTTGTACCGATGGCGTATAATATCTACCACCGTTACTGCATTAAACTTGCTGGCCAGCAAAGCCACCCGCTTGCCGAATATACCCAGCACCAAAAATACTGCTGTCACCTGGACCACAGCCATATAAACCCAGCCAAAGCCCACATTCCAGGCCACGCCCGGGCCGCCCACAAAGGAGCTGACGGAGCTATAGGTGGCAACAGTGGTCATGGCAAGGACAAAACCTCCCAAATCCCGGTTGCCGATGAAGTAAGTCTTGACGAAATTATTCATCAACCCTGACTGCTGCTGATGACGTACGTAGAAGCTAATGCCAATCATAAAGACCATATATCCTAAAAGAGGCAGAAGCTGACTCAAATCACCATTCATGGCTGTCCCTCCCTTCGGGAAGGATTACCATCTGTTTCCAGATCAATATCTTTAAATACAAGGGAAGTAAGAAGTTTTACCAAAACCATGGCGAAAATCCACACGCCAAATGTTCCGGCAACAGCCCAGAGTGGCAGTCCAAAGACCTTAATGTCCACACCAGCCAAACCGAATCCGGCCAACACCCAAAAAACAATCAACACCATTAGTGTAATGCCGGTCCACATGGCTTCCCTGCGGATCTGGAAGTATTTTTCTTTTTCTGACATACAAAACACCTTTCTGTAGAACCCGGCCCCTAAATTAAACCAAACATGTCCAACCGGTGTCCTCAACATTCTAAATTATACTATCTGTAGTGGGCATTAGCAATATATCATCACTTTAAAGTATTAAGGTGCTATTCTTTGGCCTTGCCCTCCTTGAATTTCGCAAATATCTCATCTATTTCCGGCCCTGTAAGCTGATATTTCTCCACCAGCTTGTCTGCCAGTGCCTTTATGGCCCTTTTGCCCTTCTTCACAATTTTAAGGGTGTTTTCGTATTCCTGCTGAATAATTTCATCGGCCTCATCGTAAACCTTCACTGCCGCCGGACTTACGGACAATGTTTCCAGAGGAATATAGGCCCGCAGCTTCTTCCCCATGCCCAAATTATTAACCATGAGTACGGCATGAACCGTAGCATTTTCCAAATCGGCGCTGATCCCTGCATTAATTCCTTCCTTTTCGCCAAAGAAAATTACCTCTGCGGCGCGGCCTGCCAGACTTACACGAATCTTGTCCACATACCACTGGCGATTGTAATTCTTGGAGATTTTCTCATTTACCTTTGGCTTGGTATAGCCTCCATATTCCTCACGTCCCACTATTGTCACAAAAGAAGACTGTTCCCCAGTGAGCCACAGAAGATAGGCATGGCCTGCTTCATGGACTGCCGTGGCAAAATAGTTAATTTCCTCCCAGTCGTGCTTTTGCCCAAAGGTCAGTTCATCCAGGGCATCGGAAAGAATATCGCTGTCCACCTCTTTTTGCTGCTTCAATGCCATACGGGTGGCCAGAGAAATAAAATCGTTTATATCTGCAATACTATGGCCAAATACCCGATCCGCAATGTTGTTGACAATAGTATCCGGAATAGTAGTTATCCCTTTATTTGCAAGTGCCTTTTTAATTCCCGCAATACGTTCATCCCTATCAGGAAGGCGAACATAAATCTTATGTTCCAAAAGGTGCAGAAGCTCCGGATCCAAATCGGAATTTTCATCAGAAACGGTGGAATGGGACCAGTTCATGGTACCCACAAAGAGCACTGGTGAACCGCAGGATTTAATTTCCTTGATACCATTAATAAATGTTCTTACGGCCCCCAGACCGCAGGCCTTTATCAGTAGATCAAACTTTTCTATAAGAATAACTGACGGGGCCTCCCTTATAGCCTTATCAAAAAGATCCTTAAACAGCTGGCATGCCCCTTCAGGAGTAAGATCCGCCAACCTTGATGGGGTTATCATCAAAAGACTGGCCTCCGCCTCCGTGGCCAACGCCCTGGTAAGGGAAACCTTTCCCGCATCAGCAGAACCAAAAAGAAGAACTCCCCCCGGAACGCTGTGATATTTCATCACAAAAGCCTCTGGATTAACCAGATATTCCTTCAGATATTTCAAATCCTCCTTGGCACTGGTGCCCCCAACTATATCATCAAAATACCGTGGCTCCTTCTCCTCCTCCAGATATTCATCCACCGGGTCCGGCCCCTTCAGAGTCTCAAAATCAAAATCATAGAAAATAACCTCCGCTGACCTGCCATCTTTTGATAACCGCTGGGCTGTATTATATTTTACAATTAAGTCCTCCCTCTGCAGGGCATCATAATTTTTCTGAATAAGGGTATCCCTGGCAATCAACAGCATTTCCGCCTGGGCGCGCTCCCTGTCCACAGAAAGGTCCACCGTTCCCCTGGCTCCCTTCTGCATAAACGTAAAATAATCCGCCATGGTGATGTTATCATGTCTGATGAGATAAACCGGCAAAGTAGGGAGATTCTCACGAACAATTTCGAATACACCAAGTCCCACTGAAACCTCATCATCCAGACTCAGCACGTTAAATCCCCTGTCCTCCACACCTTCCATTAAATCCACCACTGCATAGGACAAAACAGCATCAGACAGTACCTTTACTGCCTCATCAATACTGCTTACAAAAATATAATCTATATACTCATTTTCCAGTAAACATTTGTATTTTTCCTTGTCCGCCACCAGCAATACCTGGGGTTTTTCCTTATAACTGAACAGGGTTGCCACGGGACTATCCGATTCGGGACGCTCCACTGTGAAATTAATTTTCTGGATTTTGGTAAGGGCGTCAGGCGTCAGATGACGGCTTAATTCATAGAACTCATTTTTCAGGAAGGCCTTGCTGAGGGGCAATACGGAGTTGGCATCAATCATATCGCACTGGTTAAAGAGACACAGATTAAGCATATCCGGATCCAGTTCCATATCATAGCCGTATTCGCTTTTTATCTCATTGGCAAAATCAAAAAAGCTCTGCTCCATAAGCTCCAGCAAATGATTAACCGCCATTTCCTTAAAGAAAATGATATTTTCATTATTGAAATATTCATAGAAGAAAATAATTGGAAAATCTGATTCCTCCAATTCCTTGGCAAAGGAACCCAAAATAACAGATTTAGGCAGCATGGAGCCAAGATTGTCATTTAAATACAGCTCCGCCCCCACATGAGTGGTGAAAATAATGATACTTTCCCCAAAGGATATGACCTTGCCGCTTGAAGCGTCCGTCACCTGCCCTGTCTCAATAATCTGGCTTATAGCAGAAACCACTTTTGGGCTGGCTTTTTCTATATTTTTAAGAAGCAAAATGCCATTGGGATTTTCCTCCACGAATTTTGTTATCCTGCCGGCCTTTTTGCTGCCACTGACGGTATTCACCAAATCCTTGGCAAAGGTTTCTGCTGCATTGGTATCAAGATTGATTTCCAGAATATTGCGTTTAAGTACATCAGCCGTAATGTGGGCCAGACGGGATTTACCTATGCCCGGGGGTCCCGACAGCAGAAATATATTATGAAGAGTTTGGCCCGATGATTCAGGAATAAACTGCCCCTTGAAAATACCCTGAACAAAATAATGTATTGCCTCATCCTGTCCCTTTATATTGGTGCATAATATCTGATACAGCAGTTTTGTGCTCTTGGAAAGCTCCACCAGCTCTTTTTTCTTGTTCCGCTTCATAATTACACCCCCGCATGCTTTCAACCATCTTACTTAATTTAATAATACCATATTACAGCAAAGTAATAATGTAATTATCTCTGTATTTTTTTATTTCAAAATAAAATCCCTCCCGAATAAAAATACGGAAGGGATTCTACGTTTCAGGCCATAATCAATTTTCTAAAAAACACTTATCCAAGGACTTTCAAAAATTCCTTGCAGATAGCGGTATTGCCCGGCCATGCCGGAGATGTTACCAGATTGCCGTCCACCACAGCCTTATCTGCATCAACATTCTGGAATGTGCCACCAGCCATGGTAACATCAGGGCCCACAGCCGGATAAGCCGTGAGGGTACGTCCCTTTACAACATCAGCAGCAGTCAGAACCTGAATACCATGACAAATTGCAGCCACTGGCTTATTGTTGTTCATAAAATACTTGGTGATGCTGATAACCTTAGGGTCAAGACGAATATATTCAGGAGCACGTCCACCAGTGATATACAAGCCGTCATAATCCTCAGCCGACACGTCATCAAAGGTAGCATTCAGAATAAACAAATGACCTGGCTTTTCAGAATAGGTCTGGTCACCTTCAAAATCGTGGATAGCCGTCTTAATAGCTTCACCGCTCTTTTTGCCAGGGCAGACAACATCAACCTGCACCCCGGCAACTCCTAATGCCTGAAATGGAACCATTACCTCATAATCCTCTGCAAAGTCCCCTGCCAGCATAAGTACCTTTTTCATACCTGTTTGACCTCTCTTTCCTAAAAATATCAACACGCAGGAGTGTTTATAATGCCACAAATCTCCTGCTCTCAACATGGAGGCCTGACGACTGTGCCAAGCCTCCACCATTCTTATTCTATATGATACTAATTTTTCCTTTATTTTCTTGCTCTTTTTCAAAAAGATTACGCACTATTTAGAAACTGCCACCCAACTTTTCCAAAGTATTAATAACTACCGCACATTCCGGATGCACATGCTTCATTACAAATTCCATTTTATCCACCGGAATGGCCACGCAACCTCCGGTATACGGCTTTTTAGAGCCGAAGCAATGGAGGAATATGGCAGAACCATCCCCTGGGATACACTCGGAATTGTAGCTGATATTCAAACAATAAATATAGTGAGGATAATAATCTATAATGTGCTCACTATCCTCTTTTTTTAAATCCGGCAGCTTTTGGATATCCACCATTTCATTGTATTTCATGCCCGGACGAACATCCCCGGACCAATAAATATTTTCATCAACCTGACGATAAGGAATAGCACAGCCAGGATCTGGCGCGATACCAAATGCAGCATTAAACCCATAGGTTCCCACCGGAGTCATGGCATCCCCCTCCTTGGTTTTACCCAAACCTTTTTTGCCTACAAAACCTGGAGTAGTCATAATCTGTTGCCATTTGCCCCGCCAATCTTTTTCATGCATCGAAACCCAGGCCGTGGTGCCCTCTATACCAGCCACCACAAAAAGCTGACTGTTTTTCCTGGCCTCAGGAAGCTGCTGAACCCATGCAGGGGATGGCGTATAGTTGCCATCATCATAGCCCCTGCACGTTGCCATGGCATTGCGCCAACTATCCATAACTGCATCATTATCAAAGGTTACAGATACGAGACCTGGATTATTCTTTATAAATTCGTCCCTTACGTTTTTAGTGCCCCATTGTACCAGTTCAGTCCACTTGTCCTGATCCTCTTTCATTTCCTCTATAGTGGAACGATGAAAACGTACATCGGTTGGATGCCTGTACACATAATACATTCCGGATATATCCTTGGCAAAAATATCCACTCCCGACATATCATAACAAAGCATTTCATTGAGCTTTGCTTCACTGACCTTGCCGATACTAAACAGCCAGCCCATACCATCATAGCTCATGCCAGCCGCCTTGCTCTCCTCTACGGATTTCTTTTCTGAAACAGAAAAGAGCAGTCCATCATAATCATCAACAAAAGTAGCTATAAGCAAAGCATCCTTATACTTGTCCGGTACCTCCAGCCGATACCCATTGCTGGTATAAAAGGTACTGCCCTTTGCCAAGGCATCCCCTGATGATAATGTCACCAGCATAACTGCCAATACCACAGCCATCATGGCAATTCTGCAAATACTGCCAAAAGGTTTAACCATCATAACACCTCCATAATCTTTTACACTTCTGTGAGAATATATATTCGCGATTAATAACCATATACCTTTTTGGTATTAAAAAAAATAACTCCAGAGCCACAATATTTGGCCCTGAAGTTAGAACACTTATATTGGGGGGAGATTCCCACCATTTTTTCACTAAGTTAGAACTTAAACTGATGCAGGGAATGCTGCAAATCCTCAGCCAGTCTTGATAAGGATTCACTGGCTGTGGCAATTTCACTGGCAGATGCGGACTGTTCCTCTGTAGCAGCGGACACAGTCTGCATTTCCCCGGAAACTGCACGGCCCTGTTTATCAATATTGGCCACCTGTGAAGTAATATTTTCAGTGTCAGACGTTGCAGAATGAACAGCCTGGCTCATTTGCTTTACCTCCTGGGTAACTTCATTTACCAGGGACTCGATTTCTATAAAGTTCTGGCGCAGATTGGCCACAGACTCAGCACCGGCATCAACAGTAGCTCTGCCCTTCTGCATAGAAGTAACAGCCTGCTGGGTCTCCTGCTGAATACCCGTAATCAGCTGGGTAATCTTTTGAGCCGCCTCACCTGACTGCTCAGCCAGTTTACGAACCTCCTCTGCTACTACAGCAAAGCCACGTCCATGCTCACCGGCACGGGCCGCCTCAATAGCTGCATTGAGGGCCAGCAAGTTGGTCTGCTCGGCAATTCCGGATATGGTCTCTACAATAGTGCCAATCTCCTGGGAGCTTTCGCCCAATTTATCCACAATCTCAGCAGAATCCTGAACTCCGGTGGCACCATTGCGAATCTGCTGAATGGTCTCTTCAATGGATTTCAAGCCCTGAGCAGCAGATTGTGCTGCCGATTCTGCACGGGATGCCACATTGTTGGACTGGTTATCAATGGCAGAAACGGAATCATTAATATTTGCAACTGCTCTGGTACTGGACTCAATAGCCCCCTGCTGTATCTGCACTGCCCCGGCGGCATCTGTTACTGACTGGGCCACCTGAGTGGAGGCCTGGGCTGACTGCTGGGCACTGGCGGTTAATTCTTCGCCGGCAGCAGCAATCTGCTCAGCACTGGAATTGGCCTGGCGCATGAGCTTATTTAGATTTTCACGCATAATACTAACGGTATCAGCCAGCTCACCGATTTCATCTGTAGTTGTAACAGTACGAGGAGTAATGCGGAAATCGCCATCACCCATGCGGCGGCATGTTCCCACCATTCTGTCCAGCGGGCCTGTAATTGCCTTAATAATCAACATGGAAAAAGCAAAGAGCGCTATCAAAGCAGCAACACAGAATAACACCATCATTCTGCTGGCTGATGCTGCATCAGCTTCCATTTTCTCAAAACGGGCCTGGGCACTCTCCTGAGCCTGTTTTTGCTGAGCCTCCAACAACAAACGCAACTGCTTGGTTGCATCACCAGCATTCTTGCTAAGATAGGTTGCCCCCTCATCCTTCTTGTTGTCCTGAGCCAAGGCAACTACCTGGTCGATGGTACCACAAAATACGTTCCATTTGTCCTGAATGGCTGCATTGGCCTGCTCCGCCTCAGTGCCGGCAGTGGCCTGTTGGTACAGCTTCCAGTTTTCCTGGAAGGATTCCCGGATTTCTTTTTGATCCTTCTTCAAATCATCAATACGTGCCTGATCTTTGGCCGACAGGGAAAGGGCACCTCGGGACTGCATGTCACGAAGCATGTATTTTATCTCGCCAATGCAGTACAACTGCTGCATATTTTTCTGATAAATAACCTCCAGTGAATCCCGGGACTCAGATATGGTTGAATA
>JAEEGL015779338.1_pt1 | contig 11886 bp, 12 predicted proteins | sample 9134231 | NCBI WGS metagenome assembly JAEEGL01 (sample SAMN16246548, study PRJNA631951) | gut metagenome | biome: gut microbiome; feature: rumen; material: fiber-attached | host: Bos | place: Iran: Karaj | collected 2018-10 | reverse complement strand
ATTTATTGAAGAAAATATGCATCCAGACATAATTGATATCAATATGGGTTGTCCAGTTCCTAAGGTGGCTTTAAGAAGTCAAGCTGGAAGTGCACTTTTAAAAAATCCTGATAAAGTTTATGAAATAGTTAAAGCAGTTGTTCTTGTTGTTTCAGTACCAGTTACAGTTAAAATAAGAAGTGGTTGGGATAGTAATAGTATTAATGCTTGTGAGATAGCTAAAATATGTGAAAAAGCAGGTGCTAGTGCTATAACAGTTCATCCTAGAACACGTGCTCAAGGTTATAGTGGAAATGCAGATTGGGAGATTATAAAAAAAGTAAAAGAAGCTGTTAATATACCTGTTATTGGTAATGGAGATATCAAAAGTTGTTTTGATGCAAAAAGAATGCTTGAAGAAACAAATTGTGATGCAGTTATGATTGGTAGAGGACTTTTAGGTAATCCATGGCTTATTAAAGAAAGTATTGATTATATAGAAAATAATATAATTCCAACTAAAGTAACTAAAAAAGAAAAAATAGATATGATAAAAAAACATTATCAGTATTTAATTAATAGTAAACCTGAAAAAACAGCTTTACTTGAAATGCGTATGTTTATAGCATGGTATTTAAAAGGATTAAATGGTAGTAATGAAATAAAAAAGAAAATATACTTATGTCATAATTTTAAAGAAATAGAAGATATTTTAGATATTTATAGTAAGGAGGACTAAATGTTAAAGAAAAGAATTTTAGCTTATTTAATTGATATGATGGTAGTAGCAATTATTATGAATATCATTGGAATATTTATGATGAATTCAAATACAACTAAATTAAATGAAGAACTTAATACATTAAATAATGAAGTTATTGATAGAAAAATAAGTGAAGAAACTTATATAAATAGATTAGTTATAATAGAACAAGATATGGATAAAGAAAATTTAAATACTAATATTATAGAACTAATGTTAGTATTTGGATATTTTGTAGTTGTACCATTTTGCTTTAATGGTCAAACAATTGGTAAAAAAGTATTTAAAATTAAAATTAAAGCTAAGAATGGAGATTTAACAATCAATAGTTTATTAATTAGAACTTTAATGATCGATGGATTATCTTCATTATTAGTTTGTATTTCAACTATTTATTTAGTTGATAGTATGCCATATTTCATTATAAAAACAGGAATTAGGTTAATAGAATTAGTAATACTAGTAGTTAGTGTTGTTAAAATAAAAAATACAGAAGAAAAACAAGGACTTCATGATAGAATAGCTAAAACAGAAGTCGTAGAAGTAAATTAGAGGTGAAAATATGAGAGAATATTCAGAACAAGAACAAGTAAGAAGAGATAAATTAAAAGAAATTAGTGAGGTTTGTAATCCTTATCCAGCTAAATACGAAAGAACACATAAATTAAGTGAAGTAGGTAATCTTGAAGATGGTACTAGAGATGTTAAAGTTGCTGGTAGAGTTAGTTTTGCTAGAAAAATGGGTAAGCTTTCATTTGTAAAAATTAGAGATATAGAAGCATCATTTCAACTTGAATTTAAAGTTGATTTACTTGGTGAAGAAAAATATACTTTCTTTAAAAAAATGATTGATACTGGAGATTTTATTGGGGCTAAAGGTGAAATTTTTACTACACAAACTGGTGAAAAAACATTACGTGTAGAAGAATTTGAATTTTTAGGTAAATCTCTTAGACCACTTCCTGAAAAGTTTCATGGATTAACTGATGTAGAAGCTAAATATAGAGAACGTTATGTAGATTTAATGATGAATGAAGAATCTAGAAAAGTATTCTTAGGAAGAAGTAAATTTTATTTCTTTATTAGAGAATATTTAAATGAAAGAGGATTTTTAGAAGTTGAAACACCAATTGTCCAAACTTCTGTAAGTGGAGCTACTGCAAAACCATTTTATACACATTATAATGCTCTTGATATAGATTGTAATCTTCGTATTGCACCAGAGTGTTATTTAAAGGAATGTATTGTTGGTGGATTTGATAAAGTTTATGAGTTCGCAAAATGCTTTAGAAATGAAGGAATGGATCCACAACATAATCCAGAATTTACTCAAATAGAATGGTATGCTGCTTATTGGGATTTTGAAGATAACATTAAATTATTCCATGACTTAATGAGAGATAGTATGAAATTTTTAACTGGTTCATCAGTAGTAGAATATAAAGGACATACTATTGACTTTGGTGGAGAATGGGAAAGAATCAATTATATTGAAAAAATGAATGAAATATTAGGATTTGATTTCCTTGATGAAACAGATGTTAATGAATATAAAAATAAAGTAGTTGAAAAAGGATTATTTAGTTATGCTGATATGGCAGAATATAAATCTATTCCACAATTAACTGATTTCCTTTATAAGAAACTTTTAAGAGCTAATATTGTTGGACCAGTAGTTATGTATAATTATCCAGCTAGTTTAAAACCACTTGCCAGAAGAAATGATGAAGATCCAAGAGCCGTTGATTGTTTCCAAATTGTAGTTATGGGTGCAGAAATGTGTAATGCATATTCTGAGTTAGTTAATCCTGCTACACAAAGACAAACATTTGAAGACCAACTTGCTCAAAAAGAAGCAGGGGATGATGAAACTATGGATTTAGATGAAGATTATCTACTTGCTATGGAACAAGGTATGCCACCTATTAGTGGTCTTGGATTTGGTATTGATAGATTAATGATGATAGCTTATAATCTTGAAACATTAAGAGATGCAATATTATTTCCAACAATGAAACCAATTAATAAAAATTAGAAAGAGGAAAAATTATGAAAATATTATCTGTAAATTGTGGTAGTTCATCACTTAAATTTCAAGCATATGAAATGCCTGAAGAAAGAGTATTAATATCTGGAGTATTTGAAAGAATAGGTATTGATAATAGTTTTTATACAATTAAATTAAATGGTGAAAAAATTAAACATGAAGTTGTTTTAAATAATCATCGTGAAGCATTTGAACTTCTTGTTAAAGAATTGCTTGATAATAAAATAGTTAAAAATTTAAATGAAATAAAGGGTATTGGACATCGTATTGTACAAGGTGGAGCATACTTTGATAAAACAGAAAAAGTTACTGATGCAGTAATAGCTATGATAGATGAATTATCAGAACTTGCACCACTTCATAATCCAGCAGCTATTGTTGGTATAAATGCAGCAAAAGAAGTTATACCAGATGCTCTTGAAACAGTTGTATTCGATACAGCTTTCCATCAAACAATACCAGACTATAATTATTTATATGCTCTTCCAAAAAAATGGTATGAACAATATAAAATAAGAAGATATGGTGCACATGGTACTAGTCATAAATATGTTTCTAATAGAATGAATGAGATTTTAGGTAGAACTGATACTAAATTAATTACTTGCCATATCGGTAGTGGTGCTAGTATTTCTGCTGTTTTAAATGGTAAATGTTTAAATACTTCAATGGGACTTACACCAAATGCTGGTTTAATTATGGGTTCACGTTGTGGTGATATTGATGCAACTATTGTTCCATATTTATTAAATAAAACAGATTTAACACCTAAAGATATTGATACAGCCATGAATAAAAAGAGTGGATTACTTGCTATAAGTAATGGTAAGAGTGATTTTAGAGATATTAGTGAAGGATATTATAATGGTGATGAAGATTGTACTTTAGCTCTAAAAATGTATATTCGTAGAATAGTTGATTATATTGCTAAATACTATTTTGAAATGCAAGGTTGTGATGCTATTGTACTTACTGCTGGAGTAGGTGAAAATGCAGCTTTATTTAGAGAAAAATTACTTGAAGAATTAAAAGTATTAGGAATTGAAGGAAATCCTGAAACTTATACAAAACCAGGTGTTGAAATTAAACTTACTAAAGATAATTCAAGTATACCTGTCTATGTAATTCCAACAGATGAAGAAGTTATGATGGCAAGAGATACATATGCATTTTTAAAGTAAGATAGAAAGTGTGACAGTGTGAGTAAGAAGATTTGTAAAGCTATTTATAAAAAAATAAAGAAATATGATACTATTGTTATTGCTAGGCATATTGGACCAGATCCTGATGCATTGGGTAGTCAAAATGGTTTAAAAGAATTAATTAATTTAAATTTTCCTAAAAAGAAAGTATATACTGCTGGATGCCCTGCAGCAAGATTTAAATATCTTGGTACTCTTAATTATTCTGAAAATATAGATTATAGTAAAACTCTTTTAATTGTTACTGATACACCAGATACTAAAAGAGTTGATGGTGTAGATGCTAAAATGTTTGCTGATTCAATAAAAATTGATCATCATCCTTTTGTAGAAAAATTTTGTAATTTAGAATGGATTGATTCTGATGCTAGTAGTGCATCACAAATGATTATTGAATTCGCATATTTTACTAAATTAAAAATTGATAAAAGTGTTGCTGAAAAATTATATATTGGATTAGTTGCTGATACTGGTCGTTTTATGTTTTCATATACAACACCAAATACTTTTGATTTAGTATCATGGCTTATTAGAAAAACAGGACTTGAGATTGGTCCAGCATATGATAGCTTATATTTAAGACCTTATCGAGAAATAAAATTTCAAGGTTATATTTCTCAAAATTTAACAATTACAAAAAATGGCTTTGCATATATGAAACTTCCTGAAGAAATATTAAATGAATATGAAGCAGATGCCGCAACAGCTGGGAATATGGTTAATAATTTTAATCATATTGAAGGTGTTTATGCTTGGGCACTTTTCTCATTTGATAAAACAAATAATATGATAAGAGGTTCTATTAGATCAAGAGGACCTATTGTTAACGAAGTGGCAGCATCATTTGGTGGTGGTGGTCATAAATATGCTAGTGGGGTTAAACTTACTAATTTTGAGGAAGTTGATAAGATAGTTGATGTTCTTGATCAAACTTGTTTAGATTATATTGAAAGTAAAAAGTAAATATTATGGAATATTTACTTTTTTTTTAAAATATGATATTCTTAAGGAGGATAGTGCTGTATCATGCATATATATAATTTTTATGCTTAATTATATATATTACTATTCAACAGAAAAGAGGTAGATTTATGGGATTTATTAAAGCATTTACTGGAGCTTTAGGTGGCACATTTGCAGATCAATGGAAAGATTTCTATACTGTACCATCAAATGTTCCTGCAACAGCTGGTTTATTTCAAGCTGTACCACAAGGACAAAATAATGGCCGTGGTGAAAACTATAAAGGATCAGAAAATATTATTTCAAATGGTAGTAAAATTGTTGTTCCAGAAGGAACTGCACTTATTACAATGCAAGATGGACAAATTACTGGTTTAGTAACAGAACCAGGAGGATTCATTTGGCAAAGTGATGATCCAAATTCAAGATCATTCTTTGGTGGAAATGGTATTTTATCATCTACACTTGGTCAAACTTGGGAAAGATTTAAATTTGGTGGACAACCAGGCGCACAACAAACTGCATTCTATGTAAATATTAAAGAAATTCCAAATAATCGTTTTGGAACACAATCTGAAATTTATTGGGATGATGCTTTCTTTGGTACACAAGTAGGAGCTATTACAAGAGGTACTTATACATTAAAAATTGTTGACCCAATTTTATTTGTTAAGAATTTTGTACCAGCTAAATACTTACAACCAGGAGCAGAACCATTTGATTTTGCTGATATGGATAATGATGCTGGTGAACAATTATTCAATGAAGTTGTAGGAAGCTTATCTGCAGCATTCTCAAATTATACAAATGACCCAAGTAAGGGTAATCGTATGTCTAAAATTCAAGGAGACCAAATTGGTTTTGCAAAAAGCTTATCTGGTGCTGTTGAAGAAGGATATCAATGGAGAACAGATCGTGGACTTGAAATTGCTAAAGTTGCAATCTTAGCTATTGAATACGATGAAGATACTAAGGCATTAATGAGCGATGTTAAGAAAGCAGATGCTTTATCAGGATCACGTGGAAATTCATTCATGCAACAATCTGTTGCTCGTGGTATGCAAGCAGCAGGTGAAAATGGTGGCGGTGCTAATATGGCTTTTATGGGTATGGGTATGAACGCTGCTGGTGGAATGATGGGTGCTATGCAACAACCTTCAAATCCATCTACTTATCAACCAAACTTTGGTGCTCAACCACAAGCAGGTGCTGCTGAAGCTCCAGCTGAAGATCCATACGCAAAACTAGCTAATTTAAAACAATTGCTTGATCAAGGTGTTATTTCTCAAGAAGACTTTGATGCAGCTAAAAATAAATTATTAGGACTTTAATAATGGCTGAAAATAAATCAAAAGAAACTACATTAGAAGCGGCACAAGATGCTGCTTCTTCAGTAGTAAAAGAAACCAAAATAGTTCAAACTGACGTTGGATCTAAAATTGGACAAGATAAATGTCCAAAATGTGGAGCTACTGATATTTCACCTATTAAAGGTACTGATAAATTAAGATGTAACTTTTGTAGACATGAATTTGAACCTGAAAAACTTCAAGGTATGGAAGAAGATATTGAAAATCTTTCTGGTGAAGTAATGGGTTCAGGAGCACAAGATATTGTTGCTGACGCTAAAGATGTAATGACATTTAAGTGTTCAAGTTGTGGTGCTGAAGTAGTAATTGATACATCTGAAGCTAAACAAGCAAGATGTCACTGGTGCCGTAATACACTTTCTATTAATCAACAAATACCAAATGGAGCTATACCAGATGTAGTTTTACCTTTTAAACTTACAAAAGAAGAAGCTCAAAAACAAATTGAAGCATTTGTTGGTAAGAGAAAATTTTATGCTCATCCTACATTTAGAAAAGAATTTACTACCGAAAATATAATGGGTGTTTACTTCCCATACATGCTTATAGATGTAAATTCTCATGCTAAATTAGTGGGGCAAGGCGAACATTTACTTAGAAGATATACTGTTGGTAGTGGAGACGATCGTAAAACATATTATGATGCAGAACTTTATGATGTAGAAAGAGAATATGATTTAACTATAGAAGGGTTAACTGTTGAGTCAAGTGCTGATAAGCTTAACAATACAGCTAAAGATAAAACTAATAATGTTATTAATGCTATTATGCCTTTTGATACAGAAAACTGTATTAAATGGAATGCTAATTATTTAAAAGGATATTCATCAGAAAAACGTGATGTTAATATTGATCAAATACGTCCTTTAGTTGAAACACAAGCAAAAGATGTTTCAAGATTTGCTGCTAATGAAACATTAAAACATTATGACCGTGGAGTAGCATGGGCAGAAGAAAACTTAAATATTAAAGGGCAACAATGGAAAGCTGCTTATTTACCAGTATGGTTATATAGTTATCAACAAGTAAGTGGTAGTACTAAACTTCTTCATTATGTTGCTGTTAATGCTCGTACAAAAGAAACTATGGGTAGTGTACCAATTCATAAACCAAAATTATTTATTATTTCATTTATCATTGAAATATTAGGTTTAATAGCTATGTTAGCTGTTGATTGGGATTATAGCTGGATTTTCTTATTATCAGGATTTATATATTATGGTATTATATATGGTAAATATCGTAATGCTGGTGCTAGACATAATCATGAAACAGAAACTAAGCATACAATGAAAAATCTTAGAGAAAAAGATGAATTTGTGGAAACTAGAAAGAGACTTTCTAACTCAACTATGAGTGGTGCTAATAATAAACGTGTAAATGGTGCAAGTAATAAGAAGAGTTTTGTAGATACAATCAAAGAGAATGTTATTAAATAACATTCTTTTTATATAGTTGGATTTTCTTCGTCAGTAACTGAATTATTGCTTTTAATAGTAATATATAAGACGATAATAGCTGCTATTAAATATACTATTTCCAAATAAAATTGTATTTTTTTTAGTTTCTTATCATTTTCGGTTTTAGAAAAATTTAAATTTTCATTATCAATATATATATAGAATAAAATTATAAAAATAACAAATATTCTATTAACAATTGAAATAACTTTAGCTTCATTATTATTATAAAAAGGAATATTATTATTGATATTCCTTTTTTGATTATATGCTAGTGATAAAGATATAAATAAAGATAATATGAATAATTTAGTAGCTAATATTTGTTCATTAATAATTTTATTATTCATATTTTCACCTAATTAAGTATATAAAAACACAAGTTAATTATTCTTATTTAACTTGTGTTTAAGTTCATTTATTAATTCTTTTTCATTATTAGCAATTATTGGAATATTATTAAAAATAATAAATGGTTTTGTTCTACCAATACCACAAAAATTTTGACATCCAATATCAAAAGTGGCTTCTTTATCAAATTTCTTTATTTCATTAATTATATCTTTATAATTAAATCCCTTACATTTATCACATATTTTATATTTATTCATTAATAAATATTTCAACCTCATCATCTTGATTAATCATATTCGCATTTGCATCATCAGTATCAATATGAATTTCAAAAAAAGAGTTTTCACTACAACGAATATGAACATTATTTAATATAGCTGATTTTTCACCATTGATTTTCATTGATAATAATTGATTCTCATGAAGCCCTAATTCTTGTAACTTTTGAGGAGTAATATGGAGATGTCTAGTAGTTATAATACAACCTTCAGAAAGTGATACAGAACCATTTGGACCTATAATATCAATAGGACTACTACCAATTATATCTCCTGAATTTCTAACAGGGGGATTAACACCTAATTTGTATGAATCGGTTCTACTTATTTCTACTTGATTATATTTGCGAATAGGACCTAAAACACGTACATTTTCAATACTATTTTTTGGACCTCTAATGGTAACAGTTTCTTCAGCTGCATATTGGCCTGGTTGTTTAATAGGTTTCTTTATGTGAAATTCATAACCTTTTCCAAATAATATATCAGTAACTTCTCTTGTTAGATGAACGTGTCTATTAGATACACCAACACTTACTTTCATTTTATCACCCATTTTATTATAACATAAATGTATTATTTATGCATAAAATAAATTGGAGATGATTTAAATGAATAATCCATTATACAATGGTATGATATTTTCTAATTGTAATTATAAGGAAAATATGATAATACCATCTTTTTATGAAAGCATTATTAGTATGAATAAAGGAAAAAAAGTAAAAATATATTTAAATACTGAAAATAAAGAGATTTCAGGTATTATTGAACAAATAGGAAATGACTTTATTGTAGTAAGTGATCCACTTAATAATAATTATAATTTAATACCAATGAAGTGTATAAATTATATTACTTTTGAAGAGAAAATAAATTATAATCAAGATTTACTTCCAAAAGTTTAATTTTATGTTATAATGTATATGGTGATGGTATATGGTAGCTGTTATTATGGGATTAAGTATATTTATAATAATATGTGTTATATGTATGTATTTAATAAGTATTTATAATAGATATCAAATATATGTTATTAGAATTAATGAAGCAGAAGCTAATATTGATTCAACATTAAGAAAAAGATTTGATTTACTTAATAAATCAATAGGCATAATTAAAGCTAATACTGATATAGAAGAAGAAATACTTGAAGGTATAGTTAAATTACGTTCTCGTAAATTATCTAATTTTGATTTAGATAGGCAATTATATGAAGCAATTAATGAATTTAATAAAATAAAAGAAGAACATGAAGAATTAAAAAATAGTGAAGCTTTTATTAAAATTGATTTAGGACTTGCAGAAAGTGAAGCAGAAATAGTAGCTTCTAGAAAATATTATAATGATATCATTACTGATTATAATAAGTTAGTTCGTGTTTTTCCATCTAATTTAGTTGCTCTTGTATGTAAATATAAAAGCAAATTATATTTTGATGGCAAAGATATGGCTGATGATGATACTAAAGATTTTAAACTATAAAAAATACTCTAGAATTTCTAGAGTATTTTTGTATCCGAATATAAATAATTATCAACTTTTTCAGCAATATTTTGATCAACGATAATTCCTGAAACCACATCTTCCCATTCCTTATAAGTTTCAAAACAATACATCTTAGACATTAATCTAGGAATAGGAATAGAAGTATCATAATCATTATTTATAAGCGATTTATCATATATAGTTAAGAAAGCTCTTACCATACCTTCTGCTCCATATTCAGCAGTTTTATATGAATTTAATTTACCACCAGCCCCCATATTACCACCAATATTATTCTTATTTTGGCCAACAGGTGATGTTCCACTACCAGATTCAGTACGACATACAGCAACCATAGTATTTAACATTTCTGGATTAGTAACACCATAAATGTATTTAGCAATTAAAACTACATCTTTTTCTCTTTCAGCAGGTGTTTTTGAAGATTTAATTGGTGTTTGCCCAGCAAGATTTAAATGTTCTAAGGCATAATCTTTAATAGTTAAGAAAATACCAATAGTTTTAATATCACCTTCAATTAATCCTCTGCTAATTAAATCTTTCATACGATCTAATTCATCAGCATAAACAGCATTTACTTTTTTACCAGGTGCAGTAAATTTTTGATAGTTTTCTTGAATTAATTTAAATGCAGTATCAGAATCAACACCATATAATTTAGCCGCTAATTCAATATATTCACTATAAGAACTAAAGTTTTTCATTTCACTAAAATCAACTATATTATTTGAATTAGATGTTTGTTTAATACTTGTAGTATCATAAGTTATAGATTCCAAAGTATTATCAGTTTCATCAATATTATTTGTAGTTGGCTCTAAATCATCATTTTCATCAATGATATTTGTAACTATATCTAAGTCATCATCTTCAATAACATTCTCATCATATTCTTCTAAACTAATATTTGTTAAAGGATCAATATCATCGTCATAAAATTTATCAGTTAATTTAGAAAGTTCTTCCTCATAAACATCATCATTAAGTTCTAAGTGACCAGTAATAGATGTTGGTTCAATCATTAATGATTCAAGATTAGTAGTTTCAGTATTATTAGGTAAATTAACTATACTAGAAATAGTAGCAATTCCAACTATACTACCGATAACAATAACTTTTTTAGATTTTAATTTTTCAAATACTTTTTGTAATTTAAAATTATTTATTTCTTTATTTAAACTATTAAATAATTTTAATTTTTTAATTTCATTATAATCATTAATTCTACAAATAGTATCACCAAACATAATAGAAGTGAAATTTTTCTTTTTATTATTATGACATCTAGTTATTTTTTCTTTAGCTAGCCTATCAAATAATAATTTGGCATTTTTACCATTTTGAATAAGTTTCATTTGATTTTTTGTTTCAACTTTAATTCCTTTATTAGTAGCAGAAATAACAATCGCATCCATATACATTCCTCCTATTATAATTGTTTCATATCTTTTGATTATTAGCAATCAAATATTAAAAAAATTGTCAAAACTTTACATAAAAATAGTATAATAGAGTAGGTGATAACAATGTATAGAAATACTTATGTGAATGTATATTTAAATAATTTAAAAAACAATGTTAATAAAATAATTAATAATTATAATGATTATAAATACTATATTGGTGTTGTTAAAGCAGATTGTTATGGACATAATGGTAGTAAATGTATTAAAGCAATTATTGATGGTGGTTGTAATTATTTAGCTGTTTCTTCACTTGATGAAGCATTAGAAATTAGAAAAGAATTTGATATTCCAATATTATGTTTAGGTATTATTCATGAAGAATATATGAATATTTGTGAGGAAAATAATATTGATGTTACAGTAACTAATTTTGATTATTTTAATAAAATTAAAAGCTATAAACTAAATATTCATTTAAAAATAGATACTGGTATGAAGAGATGAGGTATTAAAGAAAATGAAGAATTTAAAAAAATAATAAATAATATTAATAAT
>JAEEGL015539612.1_pt1 | contig 11886 bp, 8 predicted proteins | sample 9134231 | NCBI WGS metagenome assembly JAEEGL01 (sample SAMN16246548, study PRJNA631951) | gut metagenome | biome: gut microbiome; feature: rumen; material: fiber-attached | host: Bos | place: Iran: Karaj | collected 2018-10 | reverse complement strand
CCTCTTCCTTGGGTTGCTCGCCTATTGGATAGTCAACACCATCCGCTACCAACTGAAGCAGAGCGATGTCAACCACTACTGGACCGAAATCGTGAGAATCATGAGGACGCAGAAAGCCGTCACGTCGACAGCGATGAACAGCCTTGGAGAAAAGGTGGAATACAGAATGTGTACCAAGCCTACGGAAAAGGTCAAGGAGATATATCAGAAACTGAAGTACAAACCAATCCCATTCAAGAAAATGAAAATTTGTCGTATCCAAACCTAAGGTTAGAAAAACGGGAAAGCCCGATAGCACAAGAAGAATGAACTGTCAGGCTTGAAGTCGGGTTAAGGGCATTTGGGGCTTGAAAATGGACGTTAAATTACCCTAGGAGATGCACAAAAAAGCCTCCATACGATGTGTATGGAGGCCGTGTTGTGAGATTTCAGATGAAGTCAATCCAAGGTATTTCAATTTTCAATATTCAATTTTCTTCGCTCTCGCCGGTCCGTTGCCACCGCCGGCGAAGGTGAGGCCTTCGGCACCATTGACCACCATCTTCACGATGCTGTTGCCGCCGAGGATAAGGTTCACCAATGCCGTCACGTCGGTCACGGTGACATCACCGTCGCGTGTGACATCGGCATTCTCTACGTTAAAACCTTCGTCTTCCATGCCCAGGATGTGGTTCACCAACAATGTCACATCGGTCACGTTGACGACACCATCACCGTTTACGTCTCCCAAACTTGTGTTTGCATGGATATACGCCCGGAAGGCGTTGATGTCCATCGCACCGTCGGGATAACGGAAGGTGTTGTCGGCTCCCAAGTAGAGGATGGTCAAGTCACCCTCCTCGCCAATCTTCAGCGGGGCGTACTGCCCTGTGAAGGAGACGATGCCCGCGACGACGGCCTTGTCACTAAGGGAGGTGTTGCTGATGGTCACGCCATGGAAAACGGGATTGGCGATGGTCGGATGCTCGGTGTCGCTGGCCCATTTGACAAGGTAGGGCTTACCCTGCTCCATAGCCGAGGTTTCCTCGAAGTTGAGTGTCAACGTGCTGTTTTCGAACGTTGCATTGTCAAGGGTCAGCACCGTGGCGCCCTCGAACGGAGTGCCGCTGAAGGTGACGCCATCGGTCGCGTCGCCGTCGGTCACAGCGAACGGCAGGCACAGCGTGTTCCAGTTGCCGTCCTTGTAGAATGTCCGCCCGGTGAGGGTGACTGTGGTGGCTTTCCTCCCATCGTAATTATAGATGGTCTCATGGTTGTCGCCATCATCGGCAAGGCTGATTTCCAATGCCCGGTAGCGGGCGAAGATGGTGACGTTTGCCGTAACGGTGATATTCTCGCCGGCTGGCAGCAACGTCTCGCCCTCGTTGGGCCGTATGCCATTATTATGGCTTTGGGGGTTGACAACCCATCCTGCAAAGTCGTAGCCGTCGGGGAAGGTGGAACACACGGGCAAGGTGTAGGGCTTGTCGTTACCCACATTTGCCATTACGCCGACACCTTCATAGTAGGTATCGTTGCTGCTGGTGGCAATCGTAATGGTGTGATATTCATTGCCATCTTTGTAGCCGCAGACGCATGTGCCACTGCCGTCGCTGTTAAAGTGCTCTGCCGTTTCCGACACAGAGCAGTGCTTGCAATGAGAGGTGTGGGTATCACTATCGTTAATGGTAAAGGTGATTCCAGAAGGATGCGTGCAGGGTGATAGCTCTGCGTAGGAGCGATACCAGCAGGCGTTCTTGCGTTCGTCGGCATCATAGGTGCGCTCCACGCTACCATTGTTGCCGGCGCCCACCATCATCGTGTTGCCAATGGTCAGCGTGCCATAGTTTTCATTGCTTTGGCCTGGTCCGATGGCTCTGTTGCCCTCGCCGCCCTGTTCTCCTGCCTTGGCAATGACGGAGCCGCCGGTGATGGTCACAGTACCGCCGTCGCCTTTGTAGCCGCCGCCGATGCCGGCAGCCTTCTCGCCGCCAGTGGCCGTCACCGTGCCGCCGCTGATGGTCAAAGTACCGCCGTTAATGTTGCTAACGTTTTTGTAATTGCCGCCGCCGCCGATGCCAGCACCATATTCACCGCCATTGGCTGTCACCGTACCGCCGCTGATAGTCACCACAGCTCCAATGCCACCATTGCCGCCGCCAATACCGGCAGCAGCATTGCCACCAGTTGCCGTCACCGTGCCGCCGCTGATGGTCAGTATGCCGCCGTTGCCGGCAGAAGATTCTGATGTATTTCCGCTGCCGATGCCGGCACCGCTTCCATTGCCTGTGGCTGTCAGCGTGCCACCATAGATTTTTACATCGGCACCGCCGCTATACCTGCCGCCGCCGATGCCGGCACCGCTTCCGTGGCCTATGGCTGTCACCGTGCCCCCATACATTGTGAACGTACCTCCACGCAACTCTTGTGCATTATCATCGTTATTTTCCAGCTTGGCACTGCCGATGCCGGCAGCACCCGATTGAGATTCTGCCGTGAGCGTTCCGCCGTAAACCGTCACATTGCCGCCGCGGCTGCCATAGCCGCTACCAATGCCTGCTCCACCGTTACCATCAGCGAAATAACTGAGTCCCACTCTACTATAGGTTCCCTCACCACCTTTGGCAGTCACGGTGCCGCCGTATAAGATAAAATCGCCTCCCCTGACGCCGCTGCCACCACCAATGCCAGCAGCTAAATCTCCGCCCTCAGCCTTGACTTTACCGCCATAGACGGTGACTCTGTTGGAGAGCTGTCCACCTGCATTTTCTTTAGAATAGCGACAAGAGCCAATGCCGGCACCATAAACTCCACCTTTGACATCAAGATCTCCGCCATAGATGACCAGTTCGCCCGCAGGCATTGCACCTCCATCCTCATTCGCCCATGCACTACCGATGCCGGCAGCGGAATAACTGCTGGTGACAATCAGACGGCCCATGGAGCCGCCATACGACTGACAGTGGATGTAGAGTTTGTTAGTGCCCTCCAGCCTCAGTCCGCGGTTGATGGTGAGCGTGGCACCATCGCAGAGGATGAGATGCACGTCGCTGCCCTGCACGACGATGGTTTGGCGGGTCACGTCGCCACGCACCACGTAGTACTCGGGGACAGTCGTGCAGTAACCGCCCATACGGAACCCTTGATCAGGCTCGTCGGTAGGGGGATTCGTCACTTCCTTGTACTGATCCTCCCCCTCATCGGGAACTTCGCCGTAACCAATGAGTGCCTTAAGGAGCTTCTCTGTGCTGACCACTTTCTTGTTCGTGCTGTCCCACGAACGTTCAATGAAAGTCACAGGATTAGGATACCAAGAACCAAGTTCTGCTTCACCGTCTGGGTGTATCACATCCATGATAATGGAGCGGTCGGCAGTAAAAATGGTTTTGGGGTCAACGCCGCTGTTGTTGCTATCGTAACCGCTGGTAAACGTACCCGAGACGCTTTCCATATCCACACCTATATGGGAGCCCGCGAGCGAGCCGGTAACGGTGATCACCGTGCCGTTCTTCAGGTACACGTTGCTGACCAAGCCACTGACATTTATGTTGTCCTTCACCGTGATGGCACCCTTCATGTTCAGCCTGCCGCCATTCCAGATGCCAGCGCCGCCGTCGCAGCCAGCGGTGTTGTCCTCAATGGTGCCGCCGATGATGGTCATCTCCGTATCGCCCAGGGCATTGGCCAAAGCGCCGGCACCCGTCGTACCCACGTTGCCCGTGAAGGTGCAGCCCGTCAAAGTGGCGGTGCCTGAGTAGGTGACATCATTCTCAGTATACACGGAGTTATAGATGGCGCCCACATCGTAGGCGATGTTGTTTGTGAAAGAGCTGTTGGTAGCTGTTAGCGTGCCGTTGTTCCAGACGGCGCCACCATGGTCACCAGCTGAGTTACCTTTGAAGGTGGCATTACTGATAGTGACGGTGGCCCCTTCACGCACAAAGATGGCACCACCGCAATCGCGCGCACTATTGTTCTGGAATGTAACACCGCTGACGGTGAGCGAACACCCTGGCCAGACATTGATGCCGCCGCCGTTGGGAGCATAGCCGCCCTCGATGGTGCCGCTATTGTCGTTGCTGCTGTCATTAATGGTGAGTTTGCCGCCGACATTACCGTTGGCGTGAACCCAGAAAATGTGGCCATCATCAGAGCTGCTGTCGAGTTCGCGGTAGAGTCTGTGGCCGTTCAGGTCGATGGTCACGGTGATCCCGTTGATGTTGAGGAATTTGTTGAGTTTGATGTCTTCAGTAAGTTGAATGTTCGTGGCACCATCGGTGATGGCCTTATTCAGTAGATCCTCCGTCGAGACGGTGGTGGAGCTTTGCGCCCATGCTCCTGTGGTTGTGAGCACTGTGAGCAGCAGCACGGCCGCCCTCACGATGAATGACGATGTAGTTGGTTGGGTATTCATATTTATTTTTTTTTCTCCAAGATGCGGATGAAAAGCAGGGCCAGGGTCACTTTATTACTGTGAGACCCCTGTGTGCACGCTTCAACATGCAAAAGTACATCATTTTTTTCAGCTTTCGTGATTTTTCATGGAGTTTAACGAGATTTAGTACTGAAAAGGCAGAATTTTTCATCCACCAGTAGATAAGTTGTCTTTCGTAGGTGGTTAAAAATCCATAACCAAATCTTAAACTTTGTTGCTTTTAGCTACTTCTGAAACAGCTAAAACCATGTTATAATGGAGGCTCAACCCCACAATACACTCATTGCAATTTTTTGTACCGTTTAAATTTTTGTCTTTTTTAGGCAGTGCTGATTATCAAGCATTTACAAGGAAATTTTAGGCTTTCATATGAATTCCACATGAACAGCATAATGCTTATGGCATGATGAAGATGAGGAAATGATTCAAAACAAGTATTTCTCGAAATAGTGGCTATTATCGGTCTTACTCTTATTGACTATGACGAATTAGATTTCTTTTGGATATTCTTGTACTACATTTGTACCTCACTAAATCACTATGAGGGTTCGATACTCCCAAAACAATTTTGTTGACAACTATTATCCCAATGAGAATCGGCTATTGTTGCCCGACAATAGCCGATTCCGAAATATTGGTGAGGCAAGTCGCCCCACCAATGAAGGATTACAGCCTTCCCCTTTCTGCATAAGAGTAATAATCTCCGTCACATACAATCACATGGTCGAGGAGGTGGATGCGCATTAGGTCGCAAGCCTTTTTGAGGGTTTGTGTCAAAGTATCGTCAAACTTGCTCGGATGGATATTTCCGCTCGGGTGGTTGTGGATTTATACCGATAGTTTAGTTATTCCGAAAAGGAATCCAGTGTTCTTATTATGAAGTAATTGTGGATTCCATTCGGAATAACGATTAGTTGTTTGAAAGTTTCTTGGAATCACGTCTTATAAGTCCTTTTAGCCCATCCTTAAGGTGTTTATATTTCTTTTGTTCCTTTTTTCCATAAGTCTTTCGTTTTGATAAAGCACTTTGTAGTTCCTCCCTGCTTATACCCAGATATTTAATGGTGGTGTTAACGCTTTCATGGCCAAGAGCCCCACTTGCTACTGCGATATTCACTCCATCCATAATCCAGTGTGTAAGAGCTGTATGGCGTAATTGGTGGCTATGCATTTTCGATGGTACTTCTGAGCAAGCGACATGAGCGATAGATGCTATCTTTGCGAGCCTTGCATTGACTGTATCTTCTGACATCATGCATAGGAATCCCCTTGGTGAGAAGAAAACGAAAGAATCAGGCAAAGGAGTTTGGCCATGAAACACCTCGATGTACTTCTTGAGGGTTTTTCCAGCCAAAGGCGACAAGTCCAAAGTTCTTGTTTTTGCCCCTTTACCGTACAATCTTACGTATATTCCGTTCTCATCTTCACATACATCTTTAATTCTAAGACATAATGCCTCACCTACTCGTGCAGCCAAATCATACATGAGCGTAAATAATGCGAAGTCCCTTTTTCCGATAGTTGTCGTACAATCAATTGCCTCAAAGAAGGCTTTTATCGCTTTTTTGCTGAGCGGTTTAACCTCCTTTCCCCTCCCATGAGATATTCCTTTTATATCTTTGACGGAATTGAAATATAGATAGTACTTTATGTCTCTGGATTTCAGATACTCAAGCAGGGATTTCAACACGGCTAGCCTGTGATCTCTTGTAAGTCGGCTGTTCTTTTTCTCCGACAACAGCCATTTCAGCCAATCTTCTACGTTCTCCCTACTGAAGCAAGTTTCGTTAAAATTGTAAGCCGTTACATTCTTGACTCCCTCCAAATACTCCAAGAACTGATAAATAGCACTTTCATACGAGTCAACTGTCTTTTTACTGCACCCTCTGACTTCTGGGAGGTAGACATTCAGCCACTCTGTAATGTGGTCTGAGAGGTTCATTTTATTCTGCTTCATCACGTTTGTATAAAGATAGACGGTCTGGTACAATTTCGTTAAAAGTTTCTGTTTTAACGGAGTTGATCATCTGACTTGCCGTATGTGTAAAGTGATAATAATACATCGTTGTATCTATCTTTGCATGTCCCATGCTTCGACTCAAGTACAGCAATCTTCCATCAAGGACATTGGCACTTGCAGGCCAATTGTTGATATTTGTTGTAGCATAATTGTGTCTTAGGCAGTAACAGGTTGCCTCCGCATAATTATACTTATACCACAAGTCTCGGAACCTGTTCCATATCCAGGTGTCCGAAAAATACTTGTCTTTTTCATTAGGAAAAAAGCAATGCCTATCAGGATGCAAGAGATTCATTTTTCTATCATATGTCAGTAGGTATTCCTTCATACTTGGGTGAAGAGCCACCCTATGCTCGATGTGTCCTTTGGTATGCCTGATGTTGATTATTCCATATTCCAAATCCACATCACCCACATCCAGGCATCTGGCCTCTTTCATCCTTATCCCAGAAGAGTAAAGTAGGCGGATAATTGCGGGAATCACAAGACATACATACGAAGAGGTTGGATGTCCGACGATTGGTCTCAATTCGTCACAGGCATAAAACAGGTTGCTTATTTCCTTGTGACTGCATTCATGGTAGGCATGTATGATTTTCTGCGGTCTGTTCCGGGGCTTATCAACTCGCACCGTACGCAGGATCTCTGTCCCTGTAAGGTTAGCATATTTTATGAAAATGTTCAAAACAGCTACCCGATTGGTCAAGGCATCCAAGTCCTCAGCAGAACTTCTTTGACTCCAAATGTCAATTTGCTCTTGTGCGCTGAGGTCATCCCGACTCATGCAGAACCGGTCAAAGTTGTGAAGGACAAAATATCTCTTTTTTGTCCATCGTCCTGTCGGCTCACAATGGGCCTCATACTTTCTAAGAATATCAGCAAATCGGCTCCCGTATCCCTTGTCATACCTTGCAGTTCTCTTACCATCAGGGTGAAGGGTGGACAATGTCGGCTTGGGAAAGTGGTATTTGCTTGTCTCGTTAACGAAGTCAACAAAAGCGCAGAGCGCATTCGTCCTGTTTTCATATTGCTCTTTGTACTCGCCAGGAAAAGGTTTGCACCATCCGTTTATTGTTTCTGTTGTGAGTGTATCATCTTTGGAGATCTTTTCTAGTAGGAAAGCGTCAAGGCTTCTTAGCATTTGGTGGACAACACGGTTCCATGTCCCTTTAGAAAGACTATGTTCTGTATACTTGTTAAAAAGATCTTTAGAATGGCTTTTATATGGGTCAATTGTGACGCCCGATTCGTTGAAGTCGGAAATGTCAAGCGCACAATCCCTCAGGCGCTCTATGTCTGCATCAAGATAGGCGTTGATAGAATCGAGAGAAACATGTCCGACGAGTCTGCTTACAACTTCTCTCCGCACGTCCTTGCTGATTAGATCAGATACGAAATTATGCCTGAATACATGCATACCTCTATTCCTGCCTTTCTCCTGCCTAACACCTGCGGTCTTAAAAATCTTTTGAGCGGTATTTCCTACTGTGCCATCTGTCATTCCATGGTTGGGCTTTTTGCACGATACAAATATATGTTCACTATTGCAAGAAGGGCGTTCATTGGTAATATAGTCGACAATTGCATTGCCAACAACCACGTTAAGAGGGAGCGAAATGTCGATACCCGTCTTTTTTTGCGTAAATCGGATTTCATCTTTTTCGAGGTCAACATTCTCAAATCTCATATTGGCAATATCAGACCTTCTCATACCAGTATAATAAGCAAGCTTGCCAATGGCCCTATCTCTGTAAGAAAGAACAGAATCTTTATCGCAAAGTACATGGAGGACCTTCTCCTCCTCATTGGGCTTCAGATAATCGTAGACTCTTTTTTTCCTCGTCGGAAGTTCTGGCAACATGAATAATAGCTTTGCATACACCTTGTTGGAGGACGAATGGCTGCATGTACACAACACAGAGGTTATTCGGAGTAAGATCTCTCGACTAACCCCGTCTTTATAGGCGGCAGATAATGCTCCTAAAACGTGCTCCTCTCTTATATCCTCCAATCGAGTTATACCATAACACTCTTCTATATGGCAAAGGAGTTTCGATATGGCACTGCAATAACCACTCATCGTGGCATCAGAAAGTTTAGCGTCACATTTTATGCTTCTAAACAAATCGACAACGCTTCTAAACTCTTTGCACATTTTGTCATAAGAGGAACGACAAGTTGCTTGAAAACCAGAATTCATTCCGATTTCAGACAAGAGCACACCTCTCTCCAAATACGTTTTAATCATGCCAAAAGCATATTTCTTGTTCGCAATACCTGTTTTCGTGTAATTTGTGAGGACGTACTTAGTAAAGAGGTCATCCAGCGAATCGTATTCTGGACTTTCTCCGATTCTAAGAATTAGACTAATGCCATAACTTACATGATTGATTGTTGTTCTTCCATAACCAAGAATTCTCATCTTTTCAAGCATCTCGGAACGCTTCATTTTAATCTCTTCTATATCCATATGTGTATAATTAAAAAACAATCGCAAAGGTAATCATTATTCCGAAATCTTCTTTTAAAGAACTGATTTATAGAATTATGTAGAGTTATTCGGAATAACTAAACTATCGGTATAATGTCATAACCACCCGAGCGGAAACATCCATCCGAGCAAGTTTGACGATACGCTGACCCAGACCCTCAAAAAGGCTTGTGACCTCATGCGCATCCACTTCCTCGACCATGTGATTGTATGCGATGGGGATTATTACAGCTACCATGAGAGGGGAAGACTCTAAACCTTTATTGGTGGGGCAAGTTGCCTCACCAATATTTCGGAATCGGCTATTGTCGCTTGACAATAGCCGATTCTCCTTTGTTTTTAATTATACAACAAAACCTTTTTTTATTCAATAACATATTAATACCTTTTTCTATCTATAATTCTTCAATGGTGATATTAAAACTTCGATACCATCTTCTTTGTACTTATCTCTAATGAATTGTCCAAGTTGCATTTTGTTGGATTCCTTCTCTGCGCAATTGGGCCCCAATATTATCTTCTTTAATTTCAAAGGGAAGTGAAATTCCTTATTGAAAATTGAAATAGGATGTACAATTTTGTAGGTGTCGTTCATAACCCACAAAATCGATACATGTTCTGTCTTGTCTTTGTGTTTGTAGAGCAACCTGATTTCCTCTTCAACGGCGAAATTACTAGACTTAAAGAAATACTTCCAGATAGAAAGTCGATTGAAGACAAACTTGTAACGCTGGTTAATTGGCGACATCCTGCATAAACTACTCAATGCGGCCATCAATTTTTTGTCATAAACTACGGGCAAAAGGTAAAAGGAGTCGCTCTTCGAAATTTCATCAGGATTGTATTCGTAAATGAGCTGTACACCTTTGCCATTATCCCCATATAATCTCCACATAGTAAGATCTTCCTCCTTTTTTTTACTGCACGACAAAATAAACGACTTGTTGATTTCTTCAATTTCCTGAGTATTAATGTCTGCCAAAAATGTGTTAGCTTCAACAATGTTATTTGTTTTTTGTTCTATAGAAAAGCATTCACTGCTGTCGTTCATTCCCACGATGCAACACATAACTTCATTATCTACGAGAAAATTACGTACAAAAGAGGAAAATGAAGTATATCGACAAACTGTTGGAAGACGCAAGTTGCCTTTCTCGTCTTTTTTTATATTGTTTTCACTATCAAACCCCGTGGCTATACTTATGAGTTGTTTAAAAAAACTATCTTCTGTCCTTTCATCAAAATAAACATAATTGTTATCTACTTCCACACCAAATGTTTCAGTATTAATTTTACTACAATAATCTGGAAGTTTGTTACTGATTGCTTTCCACACTGTTTCAAAATCGATGTTATTATCATGATTCCAATTAATTTTTTTTATATAACGTTACAACTTGTAACAATTATCTTTTTTCCAAATATACTTTCCTTTACTAGGATTCTTAGCAAATGGAGAGTAGTGATACAAATACCCCCAAATACCATCTGTTATAAAAATGGATGCTCCCCTTACAATATGGAGGTATTTTCTAGTTAGACTTTGGTACTTAAGATCTACAATACCCACGGATGGTACGATTTCTACTAACATAAGGATTTTTTCATCTTTGATAACAATCATATCAACTTTTATCAAACTGGATTTGTTGGCCCCTACGGTCAATTCAGTTTTGATACTATAACCTTCTTTATTAGGAAATGTATCTGCCAACCATTTAACTATGGTTTCTAATAGAGCTTTATCAATTTTTATACCCATAATTATCTTGATATTAATATTGCTTGTATTATAACATGCAAAATTACTCATTTTTTTCGGATGTCTTAATCGGATTTTTGTATATTTGCATGTCCATATGCAATGATTCAGCAAAAAGGAAGACCATGGTAGAAGTGAAATCAAAAAAGCCATTATTGGAAGCCATCCAGAACGGCGAACAGTTCATCAAGATAACCGACCCCAAATTTCTCTTGGCTTGTTTAGTCGCTGAAAAGTGTGAAAACGACAAATCAAATGTCAAGAAATTTCTAAACGTCATTTTGGGGTCAAAAAATGAGGTTTTCACTCAAGACAGACCTCAAATCCGGGTGGGTTTGGTCAATGAAAAGGGAAAAGTCTGGTGGGTGTTTATCAACCTTTCCATATGTGCAACGGCTCTTGGAATCATAGATATCTTAAACGACACATACGCCAAAATCAGGGTTGAAAAGGACGAGAGAGACAACCTGACTGGCAATGTCGAGATAATTTGACAGGTTATGAGAGGGCTCAGAATTGCAATATTCTCCCTTCGTTTTGGATTCCTTAATTTCTGTTAATTCCTTGCCGTTTTTCCAATAGTTAAATTTGTTTAAAATGGAGTTTTGAACACCCTTTGGACTGTTTTGAACACATCGTGGTCTGTTTTGAACACTTCATGGTCTTAAACTCAACTCGGTATTTTCAGACTTAAAAAGGCCCATGGAAATGACATCCATGAGCCAAAATGATACCTTAAAAAGAAGGAGGAAAGAACTGTCTTTTTACTTGAAAAGCGCGTCGCCGCCTTCGAGAATCGCGTTGATATCGGACAGCCTGTATCTTTGTCTGCCGCCAACTTCTACTGGAACAATGTATTTCTTCTTCACCCAGACCCAAAGAGTTATTCTGCTAACTTTGAGTCTTTCAAGTACTTGGTTCGTGGTCAGAAGCATATCACTATGCTTCAGTGCGATGTCTTTTTCCAACGCTTTTTTTGCCTCACTGACGGCATCGTGGATGGTCTGTTTCAAGTCTTCGGCCTTGATGACCACCAACGTTGCCATTCCATTGTTTAAAACTTCATGAACTGTTTTTTTGCTGATATCCATATTGATGCTTGTTTGGTTGATTACTACATACAAATATAATGTAATGTTTCAAAAAGTGAAAATCTTGTGTTATCTCCCAAATAAGTCAAAGAATTATTCCAGCATATT
>JAEEGL014282766.1_pt1 | contig 11886 bp, 10 predicted proteins | sample 9134231 | NCBI WGS metagenome assembly JAEEGL01 (sample SAMN16246548, study PRJNA631951) | gut metagenome | biome: gut microbiome; feature: rumen; material: fiber-attached | host: Bos | place: Iran: Karaj | collected 2018-10 | reverse complement strand
GCCGGCTGCGGTAAGAGAGTCATGACCTCAACATCATCACCAGGTTTCTCTCTCATGCAGGAGGGAGTGTCATTCATAGCTGGTGCAGACATACCTGCGCTTGTAGTTAACGTAATGCGTGGCGGTCCAGGTCTTGGAACCATTCAGCCAAGCCAGGCAGACTATTTCCAGACAGTTAAGGGTGGCGGTCACGGTGACTACCGTCAGATCACACTTGCACCTGCCTCTGTTCAGGAGATGGCTGATTTTGTAGATCTTGGTTTTGAGCTAGCATTCAAATATAACATTCTTACAATCATTCTTGCTGACGGTCTTATTGGCCAGATGATGGAGAAGGTGGTGCTTCCTCCATACAAGCCTCGCAGAACTGAGGAGCAGATACGCAAGGAGTGCCCTTGGGCTTCACTTGGCAAGACTCCAGACAGAAAGCGCAATGTGATAACATCGCTGGAGCTGGAGCCTGAACCAATGGAGGCACGTAATAACGCACTTCAGGAGAAATATGCTCTAATTGAGAAGAATGAGGTTAGATATGATGAGTTTATGGCAGACGATGCAGAATATCTGTTCATGGCATTTGGTTCTGCAGCCCGTATTTGCCAGAAGGCTGTAGAGATAGCAAGAGCAGAGGGCATTAAGGTTGGTCTGCTCCGCCCTATCACTCTGTTCCCATTCCCATACAAGAGAATACAGGAGCACCTGTCTCATGTTAAGGGTATTCTTTCTGTAGAGTATAATGCAGGACAGATGATTGAGGATATTAAACTTGCAGTAAACAGCAATGTTCCTGTTGACCACTTTGGCCGTCTGGGTGGTATTGTTCCTACCCCGGAGGAGGTTGTTGAAGCTCTTAAAACTAAAATCATAGGTAAATAATCATGACAACACAAGATATAATTAAGCCGGAGAATTTGGTTTACAAGAAACCTACTCTGATGAATGACAACACAATGCACTACTGCCCAGGCTGTAGTCATGGTGTGGTTCACAAACTTATTGCAGAGGTTATAGAGGAGCTTGGCCTTGAAGAGAAAGCCATAGGTGTTTCTCCTGTAGGTTGCGCTGTTTTTGCATATAACTACATTGACATTGACTGGCAGGAGGCTGCACACGGACGTGCTCCAGCTATGGCCACCGCTATCAAGCGTCTGCTACCAGACCGTCTTGTCTTCACATATCAGGGTGACGGTGACTTGGCTGCCATAGGTACAGGTGAGACTATTCACGCCTGCAACCGCGGTGAGAACATAGCCGTAATCTTTATAAACAATGCTATTTACGGTATGACCGGCGGTCAGATGGCTCCTACCACACTTGAGGGTATGAAGACATCAACCACACCATACGGCCGTAGCGTTATCCTTAACGGTTACCACCTGCCTATCACAAACCTTATTGCCCAGCTTGAAGGTGCTCGCTATGTGACACGTCAGAGTGTTCACACCGCAGCTGCCGTACGCAAGGCTAAGGCTGCCATTAAGAAGGCGTTCCAGAACTGCATGGAGCCAACCAAGAAGGGCGCTTCATTTGTTGAGATTGTTTCAACCTGCAACTCTGGCTGGAAGATGAGTCCTGTTGACGCCAACCAGTGGATGACTGAGAATATGTTCAAGGCTTACCCAATTGGGGATTTGAAGAATATTTAAGGAGGAGGAAAAATTATGAAGACAGAGATTATAATCGCAGGATTTGGAGGACAGGGCGTTCTCTCAATGGGTAAGATACTTGCTTATTCTGGTTTGATGCAAGGCAAGGAGGTTACATGGCTTCCTGCATACGGTCCAGAGCAGCGTGGTGGTACAGCTAATGTTACTGTTATCATCAGCGATGAGCAGATTAGCTCCCCTATTCTTAACACTTACGATGTGGCCATCATACTTAACCAGCAGTCTCTTGACAAGTTTGAGTCTAAGGTTAAGCCAGGCGGAATGTTAATATATGATCCATACGGAATCACAAACGCACCTAAGCGTAAGGATATTAACGTTTACAGCACTGCAGCCATGGACACTGCTATGGAGCTTAACGCTGCCAAATCATTCAATATGTTCATTCTTGGCGGATTCCTTAAGCTGTGCCCTATTGTGGATTTGGAGCACGTAATGCTTGGTCTTAAGAAGTCACTTCCAGAGCGTCACCACAATCTGCTTCCGCAGAATGAGGAGGCTATCAGAAAGGGAATGGATATTATTGAAGAAGTGAAATAACCCCACTACCTAAGCAAATCCTACTATCAGGAGTATAGATAACACCGTATTGTCCGGGAGCGATTCCTTGAATCATGCTCTCGGATTTTATTTTATAACCCTCTCCGCAGCGTAGCAGTGTGCCACGGGTGAACTCCGGTGTATGACGTATCTTGAAGGTTATCTCCACCCCGCTCTCAGGAATCTCTGCCCACGGGCACTCCGTGATATAGTGTATTCCTTCAAGTGGAATTACGTTGCCATACTGTTTTTCTGTATCGTAGCCTTGAGAGACAAAGACCACATTTTCTGCAGCACTCTTCCCTACTACGTACCACGGCCCACCGCTGAGGCCCAAGCCCTTACGCTGGCCTATTGTGTGGAACCAGAAGCCGTTATGTGTGCCTAATACCTTGCCAGTTTCAAGTTCCACTATCTTGCCTTGCTTCTCACCAAGGTACTTGCGTATAAAGTCATTGTAGTTAATCTTACCAAGGAAGCAGATGCCCTGGCTGTCTTTGCGCTTGGCGCTTGGAAGCGCCGCTCTTTCTGCAATGGCGCGAACTTCACTCTTAGGAAGCGCACCTATAGGGAATAGGATTTTTGAAAGTTGCTCGTATGAAATCTGTGCCAAAAAGTCAGTCTGGTCTTTTACACGGTCTGTAGCGGTGCCAAGCCAGTACTTTCCACCCTCAAATATATTCTGAGCATAATGGCCTGTAGCCACTTTATCAAAGTCCTTGCCCCACTTGTCAATAAAGGCGCCAAACTTTATCAGGCGGTTGCACATTACATCAGGGTTTGGCGTCAGCCCCTCTTTCACGGTACGGAGCGTATAAGCCACCACTGTGTTCCAGTACTCCTCCTGAAGTGAAACAACCTCCATCTTTAGCCCATACTTCTGGGCTATGAAGGAGGTTATCTCAATATCTTCCTCGGCGCTGCAACCCATGTATCCGGTCTCATCCTCCATACCAATACGGATGTAGAAGATGGTGGGTTTGTAACCACTCTCCACAAGCTGATGTACCACTACGGAACTGTCAACTCCTCCGGAAACTAATGCTGCAATCTCCAAGTTTATTCTCTAAAATAGTTGTTATGTGCTCTCTGTGTAGGCTTGAATGAGTCTGAATCCTTGAACTTCTCAAAGAACTCACGCTCCTCACGAGAAAGTTTCTCTGGCACGTAAACGGCTATGTTTACAAGCAAGTCACCTGTGCCGTAGCGGTTCACGTTTGGCAGACCTTTGCCTCTCAGACGGAGAACCTTACCAGTCTGTGTGCCTGGCTCAATCTTTATCTTAACCTTGCCGTCAACGGTTGGAATCTCAACATCGCCGCCTAAGACAGCTGTGGTAAGAGGCAGCATAAGGTTATAGATAAGGTCATCCTCATCACGTATGAATCTCTCATCCTGAATCTCGTTTATAACCACAAAGAGGTCTCCTGGCACGCCACCGTGCGGGGCTGCATTGCCCTTGCCACGTACTGGCACTGACATTCCATTCTGCACACCAGCTGGAATGTTTATGGTTATAACCTCTTCTGCCACCACAACGCCCTCACCATTACATTTAGGGCATTTGTTCACAATCATCTTACCTGTACCGCCGCACTTAGGACACGGAGACTGGGTCTGCATAGCCCCAAATATGGAATTGACGGTTTTTACAACCTTGCCAGTTCCATGGCAGTGGTCACATGTCTTTATGTCAGAGTCACTCTTTGCACCCTTGCCACCACAGTCTGGGCAGGCAACATAGTGCTTAATCTTTATCTTCTTCTCACACCCCTTGGCAATCTCCTGAAGCGTCATGTTAACGCGGATACGCTGGTCTGTGCCTCTGCGCTGACGTGTACCGCCGCCTCCGCCTCCAAAGTCTGAACCGCCAAAGAATGAGCTGAAATGGCCTCCAAACAAATCACCAAACTGAGAGAATATGTCATCCATAGAGAAACCGCCTGCGCCAAATCCGCCGGCACCTGCTCCGTTCACGCCTGCATGGCCAAACTGGTCATAACGCTGACGCTTCTGCGGGTCAGACAGCACGGAATATGCTTCAGCAGCCTCCTTAAACCTCTCCTCAGCAGCTTTGTCACCCGGATTTCTATCTGGGTGATTCTCCAAAGCTTTCTTTTTGTAGGCTTTCTTTATTTCTTCTGCCGTAGCGTTCTTACTAACGCCAAGCACCTCATAGTAATCTCTCTTTTCCATAGTTTATTGTGCAACTACAACTTTAGCGAATCTAATAACTTTATCGTTGTAGGTGTATCCTTTCTGTATGCAATCTATAACTTTGTTCTTCTGGCTCTCATCAGCTGCCGGGAACAGTGTGGCGGCCTCATGGAAGTCAGTGTTGAAATCAGCATCCTTAGTAGGAATCTCCTTAACGTTGTTCTGATCAAGGAACGCGCCAAACTTCTTGTATATAAGCTCTATACCCTCCTTCAGTGGTGAATCCTCCTCTGGCATGTGGGCTAAGGCACGCTCAAAATCATCAATAACAGGAAGAAGGTTCTTAATGATGCTCTCACCTCCGTACTTCAGCAGATCAGACTTCTCCTTTAGTGTACGTTTCTTAAAGTTGTCATACTCAGCCATAAGTCTGAGATATGAGTCCTTAGTTTCAGCGAGCTGCTTTTTAACAGCCTCAAGTTCATCATTCGCACTCTCCTGCTGATCTTCACTCTGCTCCGCATCGGCGTTCTCTTCAACTTCAGGAGCATTCTCCTCTATAGTTTCTTGGGTGTTTTTCAACTCCTCTTCATTTAACTTATTTTCCTCTTTTTTCATAACTTTTTTATTTTTTACACTTTTCCCTGCAAAAAACTTGCCAAACTTCATATTATGCTAAAAATGTCAGTTATTTTCTTCTTTTTGCTTGTTCACGCTGCATAGCCATCTGCTCACGCTGCATCTTCTCAAGACGTGCCATAAAGCCAGACTTCTTTTGAGGCTTCTTCTTGTTCTCCTCAATCTTACGCAGCAGTTTCTCATCATCTACGAAGAGGCGGAACAGGAATGTCTGCCCAATGGTGATAAGAAGTGATACAAGGTAATAGTAGCTAAGACCTGATGCGTAGTCATTGAATATGAAGAGGAACATGATAGGCATGAAATACATCATGTACTTCATCATAGGCATCTGGTTGTTACCAGGCTGGTCCTTCATATTGATGTAGGTATAGATGACGTTTGTTACGCACATGAGCAGACAGAAGAGTGACACATGGTTACCATATATTGAAGATATGATAGGTATGTATGTGTCCCAGCTGAGTATGCTGTCATACGCAGAAAGGTCATCGGCCCAGAGGAACGCCTGCTGGCGCAGCTCTATACACGATGGGAAGAATGTGAACATTGCAAACAAGATAGGCATTTGAAGAAGCATAGGAAGGCAGCCGCCCATAGGGCTTACGCCTGAGCTCCTGTAAAGTGCCATTGTGGCCTGCTGACGTTCCATTGCCTTGTCCTCTGGTATGCGGGCGTTAATCTCCTCTATCTGCGGACGCAGCACTCTCATCTTGGCCGTTGACATGTAAGACTTGTATGTGAACGGAAGCAGGATAAGCTTAATAATAATGGTAAGCAGGAATATTATAAGACCGTAGCTTACAAAGTATGAACCTAACCAGTTGAAGATAGGTATGATAAGGTACTTGTTCACCCAGCCGAATATGCCCCATCCAAGAGGAAGCATCTTGTCAAGATGCAGCTCATCATCACCTTCAAGGTTGCTGTCAAGGTCACGTAGAACCTTGTACTGATTAGGGCCGAAAAAATACTGCAGATGTGTGGTGCTGGCGCCTGAAGGGTCAAAGCTAACAACCATCTTGCTGTTATAGTGTTTCAGATAGTTAAAGCCGCCGCTGCGCTCGCCGCTCAGCATTGTTGAAGTAAGGTTTGCATCGGTGAAGACATCATCACCCTTAGCTATGATAACAGATGAGAAGAACTGGTCTTTGAAACCAATCCAATGAAGACGGTTGCTCAGTTTCTCACTGTCATCCTTCTCAGCCTCAAGGTTCTCAACATCATCACCTTTGAACTTGTAGTATAAAGCTGAGTAACGGTTCTCAAACTTCTGGCCACGCTCCTGCTGACGCAGTTTGAGGTCCCACTCCATATCCATGCCGTTGTCACGCTGGCTCATGTACTCAGTCATGTTCACAGCCTTAATATCATAGTCAACAAGGTAGGAACCTGCCTTTAGTGTGTATGTGAACTTAAGAGCGCCTGCACCTATAGGCAGTGACATCTCCACTATGCTGTCTCCCTTGCACACGGCATTGAAATAGAGCTCCTTGGTATCTATCACACGGTTGTTTGCCGTAACAAATGTAAGGTTCTGCTGAGCGTCAGACTCATCAAAAAGCATCAGCTTGCGGCCGTCATTTGTGGTGTAGTTCTTTAGCTCCACACTTGAAACACATCCACCCTTATTTGAGATTGTTACCTTTATAAGTTCATTCTCCAGTGTGTAATCTTTCTTTTCACCAACTGTGAACTGCGCAAAATCACCGTACAGTTTGCCTGCCATTGAAGCCTTGACACTGTCATTTGTCTGCTCCTTTAACTCCTGCGCAGCCATAAAGTCAGCCTCACGCATCGCCTGCTCCTGCATGGCAACACGCTGCAGTGAATCCTGCACTACCCTCTGTCTCTCTAACTCCTCCTCTGACGGACGGTTCAGGTAGGAGAAACCCACCATGATACCAAGTATCAGAAGAAATCCAATAAGCGTATTCTTATCCATTATTTAATATTGAAGAAAAATGAATCAACTACCTGTTTAAGTTCATAGTTTGTCCTGTACCCCATAAGGCCTGTGTACTTGCCGTCTCCCTTTATGAAGAAAATAGTAGGGATTGACTGTATGCCAAACACCTGTGCAAGCTCCTTCTCCTGGTCAATGTTTATCTTGTATACCAGAATCTTGCCCTTGTACTCTTTCTGCAGCTGAGTGAGCTCAGGAGCCACCATCTTACACGGACGGCACCAGTCTGCGTAGAAATCAAGCACTACAGGGAGTTTTGAATTAAGCACTATGGAATTCTTGTTTGTGCTGTAGTCCCAAACCTTGTTTTTGAAATCCTGTGTGGTTATATGCTCTTGCGCCATAGCGCCAAGCCACATAGCCAGCAGGCTTATAATTACAAATACCTTTTTCATATCAGTATAAATAAAATTATTTGAGAATTTTATCAAGCTCTTTCAAATCCTTGGCAAGAATAGAGAGCTCCACAGACTGTTTGATAGCCTTGCGGTCAGAAGGTTCCAGATTATAGCTGTATGTATCCGGTTTCTTCACACCCTTTGAGTTTACCACAGAGTCTGAAATAAGAGTCACACGCAGAGGTTTGCTCTCATTGTCAGCGATGAACGTATGCAAACCATTGAGATTCTCACCAGTTATTGTGAGGTACTCCCATCGGGTTCCAAAGTCATCAAAACGGTTGTTGTAAGGACTGTCAAGCGATATGCTGCCAGACTCTACAAAGAAGTTATCTTTAGTGGAAACCTTGACCTTCACATGATCAAGTTTGCGCCCCATGTAGACGCTAATAAGCTGAAGTTCACCATCATCCTTAACCTCTGCTATTATGTTTATGCGAGGTCCTTTTGAAAGAAGGCTCTTGTGAATATATTTTTTGTAGTCAAAGTAAGCGGTGTCTGGTGATACAGCAAAATTCTTAAGCAGCGCGTTGAACTCAGCCTGGCGTATAGGCCTTATACTGTCAGCATACTGGCGGTTACGCTCCTGCTCAGCCGCTGTTATCTCAGTCATGAGGAGTGAGGCTTTTTTTCTAACCTCCACGTTACGGCGATATGCAGAATGTATACTGTCAATCAGTAACTTGCTCCTGCTGTAGTTTCCCTCTGAAAAGCACTTTTCTGCCTCAATGTAAAGATTCTCAGCACCTTTGTCCTCCTCTTTTGTAGGAGTACACGATGCCAGAATAAGCAACAAAGCGGCCGCTATGATAGAATAATTTTTCATCTCTATTAAATAAGGTGCAAAAATAATACATATCATGCGCAAAAGCAAAAAAAAAGAAAAAAAACACTACCTTTGCACTATGATTAAAGACTGGGAGCACCCTATATTCAAGACTATCTCCGCCTGCGCTGATGAACTTGGCGCGGAGTGTTACGTTATTGGCGGTTATGTGAGAGACCTTCTCTTAGGCAGAGCGTCAAATGATATTGACGTGGTTACCGTGGGCAGCGGAATTGCTCTTGCAGAGAAGATTCAGCAGAAACTTGGGAAAGGAGCATATCTTAGCGTGTTCAAGAACTTTGGCACAGCGCAGATAAAGTACCGTAACGTGGAGCTTGAGTTTGTGGGAGCCAGGAAAGAGTCATACCACAGAGAGTCACGCAAACCAATTGTGGAGGACGGCACACTGGAAGATGACCAGAACCGCCGTGACTTTACAATAAACGCCATGGCATTATGCCTGAACAGCTCAAACTACGGTGCCCTGCTTGACCCTTTTGACGGTCAGACAGACCTGAAGAACAAAATTATACGCACACCGCAAAATCCCGATATCACATTCAGCGACGACCCATTACGAATGATGCGATGCATACGCTTCGCAACACAACTTGACTTCTACGTGGAGCAGGAAACGTATGATGCCCTATCCCGTAACAAAGAGAGATTGGAGATTGTGTCAAAGGAGCGAATAGTGACGGAGCTTGACAAGATTATGATGAGCCCCAAGCCTTCAAAAGGGTTTGTTATGCTTGAAGACACCGGTCTGCTGCGCCTCATACTGCCAGAGATAAGCAACATGAAAGGCGTGGATGTCATTAACGGCAAAGGGCACAAGGATATATTCTACCACACACTCCAGGTGGTTGACAATGTGGCTGCGGCTGGCGGTTCGCTTGACCTACGCTATGCCGCCCTGTTCCATGATGTGGGCAAGGTGCCTACTAAGCACTTTGACGAGCGTGCCGGCTGGACATTCAAGAACCACAACTAGGTGGGAATGAGGATGATACCAGGCATATTCAAGCGTATAAAGTTTCCGCTTAACGAGCGCATGAAGTACATTCAGAAGATGGTGGAGCTGCACATGCGCCCAATAGCCCTTGTGGAGGACGTGGTTACTGACAGCGCCGTGCGCCGCCTGCTCTTTGAGGCTGGTGATGACATTGATGATTTGATGACGCTGTGCCACTCAGACATAACATCGCGTAATGAGGCCAAGGTGAAGAAACATCTTGAGAATCTGGAGCTTGTAAAGCAGAAAATGAAGGATATTGAGGAGAAGGACCACGTGCGTAACTTCCAGCCCCCTATCTCCGGCGATGAAATTATGCGCACATTTAATCTACCTCCGTGCCATCTTGTGGGTCAGATTAAGAATGTCATTAAGGACGCAATTCTTGACGGCAAGATTCCTAACGAATATGAGGCGGCTAAGGAGTTGATGATGCAGACCTACAAGGAGCTTACTCAAAGTTGAAAGTTATAGTCAACATTCTGGCAGTGAAGCGCTTAGCTGACTGAGTGCAGATAAATTCACGTGTACCTTCCGCTTCAGGGTGATTGCGGTTCAGCTCATCAAGCAGTCCGAATCCGAACTTTATCTCCGGGCATAGCTTAAAGTACTCCAGATAGATATCAAAGCCAATACCAAAGGCTATTTCAACATCCACCGGTTTTAGAAGAATAGCCTTGTCACGGTCAAGGTTCATATTGAAGAGCGCTCCGGCACCAGCTATTATGTAAGGGCGTACATTGCCATAACGTTTTGCACTGTATTTCAGGTAGATAGGAACCTCCATAGTAACGCAGCTTACGGATGTGTTAATGCGGTCAACCACCTCACCGGCAGGATTAAATGCTGAATACTGGAACTGCCTCTGCCCCAGTCCCAGACATGGCGTAAACCTGAGATTAAGGTAATCCACAAGCCTCAAGTCAACTATCATACCCACCACAAAAGATGGTTTCAAACCACCCGATGCGGCGTACCAGCGGTTTCCGTCCTCATCCACGTAGTTGTTTGGCACCACTCTGAAGTCATTGAAACCCAATCCAAGTATAAAGCCAAAGTGCCAGCGGTTGTAGTCAACCTTGGTAAGACGCTGCACTATATTGCGGTCATACTGCGCGTGGGCTGCGGCAGAGACGCATAGTGCGAGGGTTAATATGAGGAAGAAGCGTTTCAGTTGAAAGTTGAAAATTGAAAGTTAAATGAAATATCTTAGACATTTCATTTTATGTGAAAACGTGTAATAGTTCAAATTATTTTACAAACTTGGAAATAAGTTCATCCGGCGTAACGTTGCACTGCTCACCGGAAGTCATGTCCTTGAGGGCAATAACACCATTCTGGAGCTCGCTCTCCCCCACTATAGCCACATACGGTATGGCACGGTCATTGGCGTAGCTCATCTGCTTTTTGAACTTGGCGGCATCAGCGTATATCTCAGCAGGCACACCAGCCTCACGCAGACGCTTGAGTACAGGCAGAATGAACGCCGTCTCAGCATCGCCCATGTTAAGGAATATGACCTGAGTCTTGCGTGTAGTGGCCTCAGGATATAGATTCAAGCCGTTCAGAACATCATAAATGCGGTCAGCACCGAATGAGATGCCCACACCTGAAACGCCATCCATGCCAAACACACCTGTAAGATTGTCATATCGGCCGCCACCTGTAATACTACCTATCTGGTAATCAAGCGCTTTAACCTCAATAATAGTGCCAGTGTAATAGTTAAGTCCACGAGCAAGGGTAAGATCAGCCTCCACAGCACAGCGTATGTTCACTGTACCAATAAGAGAGAAGAGCGTACGCATCTCCTCCACACCCTTCATGCCAGTTTCAGAGCTGGAAAGTATAGAGGACAACTCATTGATTTTATCGGTGTTAGAACCGCCCATTGCAAGTACAGGTTGAAGTTTGGAAACAGCCTCTTCTGTCAGTCCTTTCTCGCGCAATTCAGCGTTTACATTATCAAGACCAATCTTGTCAAGCTTGTCAATAGCCACAGTAATGTCAACTATCTTGTCTGGCGCACCAATCACCTCCGCTATACCAGCCAGAATCTTACGGTTGTTGAGTTTTATGGCCACACGCATTCCAAAACGGTGGAACACCTCATCTATAATCTGGATAAGCTCCAGCTCATTAAGAAGAGAGTTTGAACCCACTATATCAGCATCGCACTGGTAGAACTCACGGTACCTACCCTTCTGAGGACGGTCTGCACGCCATACAGGCTGAATCTGGAAACGGCGGAACGGAAACTTAATCTGGTCACGGTACTGCACCACAAAGCGTGCGAATGGCACTGTAAGGTCATATCTCAGGCCCTTCTCAGAGAGCTTTGACGTCAGCTTCACACTATTGCGGCCAAGCAGCTCATCATCAGTAAGACCGTTCATAAAATCACCAGAGTTCAGTATTTTGAAAAGGAGCTTGTCGCCCTCCTCACCATACTTACCCATAAGCGTGGAGAGGTTCTCCATGGCCGGAGTCTCTATCTGCTGAAAACCGTACAGCGTGTACACACTCTTTATAGTGTCAAAAATATAGTTTCTGCGAGCCATCTCCTCAGGCAGAAAGTCACGAGTTCCCTTTGGAATTGAAGGTTTTGTAGCCATAATTACAGCGTAAAATATCTTTTTATAAATGAGGTGCAAAGGTACAAATATTTTACTAATTTT
>JAEEGL014222587.1_pt1 | contig 11886 bp, 6 predicted proteins | sample 9134231 | NCBI WGS metagenome assembly JAEEGL01 (sample SAMN16246548, study PRJNA631951) | gut metagenome | biome: gut microbiome; feature: rumen; material: fiber-attached | host: Bos | place: Iran: Karaj | collected 2018-10 | reverse complement strand
CCTTGATGAAAAAATAGGTACAGCAAACAGGTGGGTAGCAGCTTCCAATGTTACCTCTGCAATTTCAATTGCCTGTGCGGTCTGGTTTGCCTTTGAACTGTACAGGTATTTTACGGCGGCAAATAGTGTACTTCCTGTTTCTACAGGCATGGATAATGGTTATATACCAGCTGCACCGGCAGAAGGGCCAGAGGCAGGCCAGTCACAGGCAGACCAGGTACAGACAGAACAGGCGCAATCAGAAGAGGTCGAAGAACCTTTACTTATAGAAGAATAATTTTTTTAAGGGGTTAATAATGAAAAAATCTTTTGGAGAAAAGTTTCTTGCACTTTTTAAGAAAAAAACATCTCTGAATGACGACTTTTACGAAGAATTGACAGATATTCTTGTAGAAGGTGATATAGGTGCAAAAACCGCCTACCAGATAGTAGATGAACTTGAGCAGATATGCCGCAGTAAAAAAATTACAGACCAGGATAAAATAATTGAAGAATTAAAGGCCCTGCTTTTGCAGATTGTAAAGGCAACAGAGCTTGAGCCTCAGGAAGGAAAAACAAACATCTGGATGATTTTAGGTGTAAACGGAGTCGGCAAAACTACTTCGGTAGCAAAAATGGCCAGAATGTATGCAAATAAAGGTGTAAATGTTGTACTTGCTTCTGCAGACACCTTCCGTGCTGCCGCAATTGAACAGCTTGCCATGCATGCCCAGAAAACAGGCGTAAGGGTAATAAGCCATCAGCATGGTTCTGACCCAAGTGCTGTAGTTTTTGATGCCGCCGAAGCCGTACGCGCAAAGGGACAAGGTCTTGTGCTTGCAGATACCGCAGGGCGTCTTCATAACAAGGAAAACCTTGTAAGGGAGCTTCAAAAGATTAATAAGACCTGCCAGATAAAGGCAGACGAAGGCTGTTATAAAAAGATAATTGTAATAGATGCCACTACCGGACAGAATGCAGTACGCCAGGCAGAGGTTTTTAACGAAGCTGTTGGTGTGGATGCAATAATAATGACTAAATACGATTCAACCGCCAAGGGTGGAGTGGCTGTTTCTATAGGAAAGGAGCTTGGAATACCTGTAGCCTATGTATGTACGGGAGAAAAATATGATGATATTTCTGTATTTAATCCCGAAAATTATATAGATGACTTTTTAGGATTATAGGCCGGGTGTTTTGAAAAAGCTTTTCTGGGCAATTGTATTGCTTTTTGTTTTATTAAGTTCGTGTTCTCATAAAAAACAGAAAACAGTATATCTGCCCAAAAATTTTTCGGCTCAGGTTATACAGAACCTGAATTTTATTGTAGACCGGCTTTTAAGGAACAAAACTCCCGGACTTTTTGATAACCTTATGTATACCCGCGTTTATACAAGGGAATTCCGCGGCTATCTTTTTGAACTGTATAATCCTTATTGCAGGGGAATAAAGGACTCCTCCGGCTTTTACAGCGATGCCTGCGATAACGGACAGTGGGTAGAGCAGATGCTGCTTGCTTTAGAAGAAGCACGCATGGGAGAAGAAATATTTTCTCTGCTGGAAGATGAAAGCCTTATTGAACCCCCGATAATTGAAGAAAGCCCGGAAGGCCCTGTAGTAGAAAATGCCGCCCAGATAGAAAAGGTGTTTACAGATTCCTCCGGCCAGTTAACGATAATGAAGTATGGCAGCGAGCTTTTTATTCCGCAGCATAAAGCCGACTCGTCAGTATTAGTTCATTATTCCGGAAAAACAGCAATAAGGCTTTTTTACGATTCCTTGTACAGGCTTGTAAAAAAAGAGCTCTGGAAACTGGAATCGGTTTATGATTCTGCGGTAACGGGGCTTGAGCTTTATGAATATACAGGCAGCTCAAAGATTCCGGATACAAAAACTGTACAGAATAATGAATATAAACTTGTTTCTAAATTGAATTCCGATGGTTTAGTTATAGAGGCAGATAAGTATTCCTTAAAAGAAAATGAGGATTCTGTGCTTTTGAGCAGGACTACCTGGCAATATGATGAGCAGAAACGTGTAACTGATGAAGTCGTTTTTGAATATGGAAAGGACGGCAATAAAGAAGCTCCTGTAAATGAAAAAAAGCAGAAATTCATTTATAATGAGGGTGCAGATGTTTATGAATATTACGAGAACGGAAGCCTTAAAATAAAAACTGAATACGCAGAAAAAGGAAATTATGCAACTACCATTTTCTTTGATGCACATTCAAGCGTAACAACCTGGTACCAGGACTATGTAAAGGTCCGCGATGTATATATGAATGATGGAGTAAAGACAAGGGAAAAGGTCTATGAAAAGCCAGACGCAAAAACCGAGTAAAAAAAATACATTATTCTCCAAGCTCAACTGGATTTATACCGTATCCAACCGTTTTGCAAGGGTGGACAGAAAGGGACGCTCTGCCGTTACCTCCATTTTGTCTACGCTTGGAATATGCTTTGGCGTAATGACTCTTATTACAGTAATAAGCATAATGAACGGCTTTCAGATGAATTTTATAGATGCAATAATGGAGGTTTCCTCCTATCATTTAAGGGTAACAGAGGTGCCGGAGCAGAACAGTACAGAGTTCCTTCAGTTATGCAATGATAATAAAAGCATTCTTTCGGTAACCTCCTTTTACGAAGCCCAGACTCTTATGACCGACGAAACCGGTAAGGAAAGTGCCGCAATAGTAAGGGCTATAGAGCCTTCTGTTTACAAAAATGACGCAGGCTTTAACAAAGAAGTGCAGATGGTATCCGGAAGCTTTGATCTTTCGCATCCCGATTCGATTGTTCTTGGATACACTCTTGCAAGGCAGCTTCGTGTAGGCCTTGGCGAAACCGTTAATTTTTTAGTATTGAGCGGCGGTAATGATGTAACGCTTTTGAGTCAGGACCGTACCTTTGTAATAACCGGATTATTTAAAACAGGCTATTCGGATATAAACAGCTCTTACTGCTTTATAAGCCAGGAAGCCGGTGAAAAATATTTTGGTAAGGATGCAGAAAAAATCTACGGCATAAAGCTTAAAAATTCTCAGGAGGATGCGCGCGTAACTGCAGTTCTCCAGAACCGGGCTCCTTATGCTGTAATTCAGTCCTGGCGTGATTATAACAAAACCTTTTTTGGTGCCCTTAGAATTGAAAAAAACATGCTTTTGCTGCTTGTTGCACTTATTTTTGTTGTTGTAGGTATAAATATTTATAATGGAATGCGCCGTCTTGTTTACGAACGTCGCGGCGAAATAGCAATATTTTCTGCAATAGGTGCCGAAAATAGTGATATAAAGGCAATTTTTATTGCAAGGGGCTTTACAACCGGTGCAATTGGTGCCTTTTTTGGCGTTATTCTTGGACTTTTGTTAAGTGTTAATACCGGTTTTATGTTTAATGCGGCTGCAAGGCTCATGTACTGGCTGCAGTATGCAGTAACGGCAATTTTTAACCGGGCAAACCTTGTTTATATACAGGAAAATTCGTCTTATGCGGTTTATGCAAATATTCCGGCCAGGATATTTTTCCGTGAAGTGGTAATGATAGCGCTTTTTGGAATTGCTTCTCCACTTCTGGCTTCCTGGGTGGCAAGTAAAAATGTATTAAAAATGACGGTAGCGGAGGTTCTTCACCATGAATAATGCTGATAAAACAATTATTGAAATAAAAGACCTTGAAAAAACCTATGTTTCGGACAGCGAAAAGCTTACCGTCCTTAAAGACCTTAACCTTACGGTAAAAGAAGGTACCAAGCTTGTAATTGCAGGCGAAAGCGGAAGCGGAAAAAGTACTCTTCTTAACATAATTGGCGGAATAGACAAGATAACCGGCGGTTCTGTAATTGCCGGAAAATGGAATCTTAATAAATTAAGCGAAACCGAAATCTCTGAATATCGTTCAAGCTTCCTGGGACTTATTTTTCAGTTTCATTATCTTTTAAAAGATTTTACTGCGCTTGAAAATGTATATATGCCTGCCCTTATTGCGGGGCTTCCAAAAAAAGAAGCAATAGAAAAAGCAGAAAAGCTTTTGCAGGATGTCGGCGTTTACGAAAGAAAAGACCATCTTCCATCGCAGCTTTCGGGAGGTGAGCGGCAGAGGGTAGCGGTTGCCCGTTCCCTTATAAATGACCCGTCACTCATTCTTGCCGATGAGCCTACAGGAAACCTTGACCCTGCCAATGCAGCCCTTATAGGAGAGCTTCTTTTTTCAATGGTAGAAAAATACAACAAAACCCTCCTGCTGGTAACTCATGACCTTAAGCTTGCTGCCAGCGGAGACATCTGTTATAAAATAAACAAAGGAAAACTCGAAGAGGCAGATTTGGGAGGAAAACGGTAGATGACCTTTGGTGCATCCTTAATGTTTGCAAAAAGCCTCATTTTTCCACGTGCAGAAAAACGCTCCTCTGCCCGAAGAAGCCTCTGGGGAGCTCTTTTGTGCATAGGCCTTAGCATAATTCCGCTTGTAGTAGTTCTTTCCGTTACTAATGGAATGATTGCAGGAATGACTCAGCGTATTATCGGGCTTTCTTCCAGCAACGTGCAGGCCTATGTTTCTCCAAGACTTCCGCAGGCTGCCCGGCCGGATACTTATGTTGATTATGTACAGCAGTATAAAAATATAAAGGGTGTTCTTAATGTATATCCGGAAATTGGAATAACTGCTCTTGCAACCGGAAAAAAAATGAGGACAGGAGCCCAGCTGCGTGCCGTAGAACCCGACATTTTTATAAAAAATAAATCCTTTAGCGAACTGTTTACTATTATAGAAGGTGATGTAAAAGAATTTTCTCTTGCCCAAGGTTCCGAAAAAAATGCAGTTATCGGACAAAAGATGGCGGAGCTTCTTGACCTGCATGCGGGAGATACCTTCCGTATCATTACCATAAAAACAAATAACGGAAAACAAAGTCCAAGGCTTACCTCCTTTATTGTAAGTGCAGTTGTTTCCTCCGGCTATCAGGAGCTGGATGCCCTGTGGATATTTATTCCGCTGGAAACAGTATATCAGTTTATTTCTCTGGAAAATGCAAGCTTTACCGTCATGATAGAAACTCCGGATGCCTATTCTCCGGAGCTGGTCCGCATTCAAAAGGAATTAAAAACCGCTTACGGAAAATATGCAAACTTTTACAGGTGGGACCAGGTACACGAAGCCGAGTTTGAAAACTTTTCTTCTACCAAAGTCATGCTTGTTTTTGTAATGCTTCTGATAGTTCTGGTTGCTTCCATAAATATTTCTTCGGCAATTGTCATGCTTGTAATGGAACGCCGTAAAGAAATTGCTATTTTAAAGAGTATTGGCGCAACCCCACAGGGAATTACCTTTTCCTTTATTATTACAGGTATGTCCTGCGCTCTAGGCGGCCTTGCAATTGGTTTACCGCTGGGCCTTCTTGCTGCGGTAAATGCCAACACAATTGTTAATTTTATTGAAAAAATTGTAAATGCTTTTGCAAAATTTGGTTATCTTTTAAAGGGAGTACCTGCTGCCGAAATAAAGGCAATTAAGCTCATGGACCCGGCCTATTATCTTCAGATGATTCCGGTAGATCTGCCCTTTATGCAGATAATGCTTATAAGCCTTGCCACTGTAGTACTGGCACTTTTAGTTTCTATAGTTCCTTCTGTTAAAGCCGGAAAGGAAAAACCGCTGGATATTTTGAGGAAGTCGTAGGTAAAGATGAAAAAGCTGTCCCTGGTGACAAAAATAAGCAGTGCTGTTTTTCTCTTTATTTTAATACTGGTGCTTGCCCTGTCTGTACCGGTCTTCCGCCGTCTGGAAAAGGTGCTTGATAATTATACACAGAAATTTTCACAGGAGATAGCAAAGTATTCCGGGCTTACCATTTCTTATGAATCTGTTTCTCCTTCAATTTTTGCCTACCTTGGAATAAAGGGAATAAAGGTTTGTGATCAGGACGGAAAAATTATAGGGCAGATAAAAAACACTCATATAGGATATAAGCTCATTCCTCTTTTAAAAGGTGAATATAATTCCATAATAAAGTCCATTACAATTGATGGAGTTGTCCTGGATATGGTTCCACTCATAGATTTTGTACAGGCTTATATTGTGGAAGAGCCGCCTGGCAGTGACGGGGAGGAGGTAAAAAAGCCTCCAGCCCCGGATGATTTATTTGAACAGATAAATCTGATTATTGATTATATTCCGCAGAATATAACCCTTAAGAATTTTACGATAAAATACAATAAAGACTCAATAAATTCTTCCTTGCTTGTCAAGGAAATCAGAGTTTTAAACTCTGAACGCAGGGATTATATAACTTTAACGCTCAAAAGCGATGTTAATGCAGCCTTTGGCCCGGATGCTTCTACAAACGGGGATCTTGCAGTAAACGGCAGACTCACAAAGAATCTTGATAATTCCTATGCCTATCTTAATCTTTCCAATTTTACCTTTGGAAAATACCGCTTTAATAAGTTTAATTTCCTCGTTTCTTATGCAGATAAAAAGCTTGAGCTGCATACGGTTCAAAACGTAATTCCTGTAGATCTTGGTGCGGACCTTGATTTTGCAACAGGCCAGCTTGGAGTAAAGCTTGCAACCGAAAACCTTAGTCCTCTTTCCATTGTTTCAAATGCTGCAAGTCAGAAGAGTTTACAAAATCTTAAGGAGCTTAATGTAACTGCAAAGGCAGGCCTTAACTTAAACATTAATGACAACAATTTTAGCTATTATGCCGGTGGAAATGTCTTTATTCCTCCGTCACTTTTTCCAAAGGGGGCACAGGCTGTTCTGGATATAAGCGGAAACGACAGGCGTATTGATGTAAAACAGCTTTCGGTAAAGGGAGAAAATGTTGATACACAGATAGATCTGTCTTATTTGATAAAAACCTCCCAGCTTAGCGGAACCCTTGCCCTGGAAAAGTTTGTCCTGCCTAACAATAAGGTTATATCAACAGAGGTTTATTTTGACCCTCTGGCAGATTCTGGCTTTATGGTTTTTTCTCCACAGATTTTTATCGGGGAGCATTATCTTACAGCCCTTCAGGCAAAGGTAATTCCTCAGGACGATTCCATAGATTTTGATTTTGAAGTAAATGATTATTCGCATATCGAAGAGAATAACCAGGGTATTATAAAAATAGACGGAAGCTATCTTACTCAGTCCAGATACGTGCAGTCAAGTGTATCCTTAGAGAGTATATATCTGGAAACAATACTGGCTCTTGCTTCCGAAGTCCTTCCTCAGAAAGAGGAAAAAGCTTTACAGTCTCTTCTGCCTTCGGTAAAGGATTTTATGTTTACGGGCGATGCCTATGTTTCTACAGATTTAAATTCTGTTTCGTATAACCTGCCTTATCTGGTTCTTGCCAATACAAAAAAGGATAATCAGTTCCTCCTGCTTAGTGTAAATGGAAATGAGCAGTCCATCCAGCTAAACAGGTTTAACCTTATTTACGGAGACTTTGCCCTGGATGCAACCGCATCCTTAGATTCCATGCCGGACTCAAAGGATAAATTTTATACGCTTGATATGATTTCTTCTTCAATTCCCTATCATTTTTCGGGTACAATAATGCCCGAAATTATAACGGTAACCGGAGACTACGGTACAGACGCCCAGATAAGACTTGGAAAAGACAACTCAATGGAAGGCTTTGCTTCTTTTACAAATCTTCCTTTCTTAATAAACAATTCAACCTTTATACTTTCGCTGGATACCATTTTTGATTATACACAGGAGCAGGGACCACAGATTACCCTGCAGCATCTGCAGATTGAACAGAATAATCCGGACACCTCGGTTAATCCAAGGCTTGAGCTTTCCGGCAGTGCAACCAAGTATGGAGCACAGATAAACAATATTGCCTATACAGACCTCTATTCTTCGCTCAGAGGTAATTCGGATATTACCGTAAACCTTACGGATAACATACTAAGCTCGGCAGGAATTCAGATGAATCTGCGGGATGATATCTCTGATGAGTCTTTAGTAATAGACGCAAGTGTATCAAATCCGGACAATGTAGAGCTTTCTGCAGAAAATATAATCAATTCTCTTTATGTAAATGCAATGATTCAGGCTTCCCACTTTAGTCTCAACCGCTTTATGTCAATCAGAAATGATAACAATGAGCTTACTGCAAGTCTGTATCTTTCGGGAACTCTGGAACATCCCTATGCAACCGCGACGGTAGAAAAGCTTTCCTTCCTTATGAATAACGAAATTGTTTCCTCAAGCGGTTCCTTCTTCCTGGAAGAAAAGGACCTTACTATAAACGATTTTTCATTAAAGGGAGAAATGTGGCGCATTTCTGATGTAAGCGGGAACCTGTCTCTTTCTGATTACACAGGAAATATGTCTGCACTCTTAGCAACCGAAGGCGACAAAAATGTCCTTATGCCGCTGCTTTTGACCATAGAAGATTCCTATGTACCTGCGGATTCTGCAATTCCGGAAAATCTTACCGCAAAGCTTTCCTGCCCGAACCTTCACGGAACTCTGTTTAAAAAGCCTGTTGCCTTTGATCTTTTTGTAAATTATTCAAAGGATTTTATTTCCTTCTATTCTTCAGAGAATATAGGACTTTACGGCAACTACAGTAATACAGACGGACTCTATGCTTCTATAAGTGCGGGAGATATGCTTTCTACAGAAATAACGGGCAGCTATGCAAAGGACAATCCTTTTATAAAGCTGTCCAATATTTATGTAAATCTAAAGAGCCTGCTCAAAAATGTTACCCTTGATGATTTTATTATGATAGATCAGGGAATCTTAAAGGGTAGTGTAACAATGTATGGCTCCTTTGATACTCCGGAGTTTAAGGGTGCCCTTTCAATTTCTAATCCGGTTTTCCAGCTGCCGGGAGTCTTTACACAGCGTGTTTCTACCGAAAAGATTCTCATTACAGCTTCAAACAATGAGTTTACGGTATCGGAAGCAACCTATAATCTTAAGAATACGCCAAAGTTTAAAATGAGCTCACGCGTTTATATGAATAAATGGTCAATGGACCATTTTGATGCAAAAATTGCTTCGCTGAATAAGCAGCTTGTTCCGGTTTGTCTTAAAACACCTTTGTTAACAATTGCCGGAGATACCGATTGTAATTTTACTATTACAATGGAAAACAACAATATGGATTTTTCGGGCTCTTTCTTTGTAGAAAATCTTGACGTAGAGTCCAACCTTACAGACCTTACAAATTTCAGCAATGACAACAGTGCAATGGACGGCAGCATGACCCTTAGTACAAACCTCAAGCTTTCTGTAGGAACTCATGCTTCTTTAAACTTTAATCCGCTTTTGCGCTGTGTATTTGTTCCGCATACCTCGGTAGACTGTATTATTAACACCGCTGCAAATATCTATCAGCTTAACGGTTCCCTGCTGCTAAAGTCCGGCGATGTTGCATATCTTAACCGAAACTTCTACATCAAAGAGGGTAGCATAAAGTTTAATCCGCTTGATATAGCAAATCCTCAGATTACAATCAGGGCCGAAACCCGCGAAAAAGACACCAACGGAAATACAATACGAATCATTCTTTCTGCCGAAAATCAGTATCTGCTTGATTTTAACCCGGTTTTCTCTTCTATCCCGGCAAAATCCGAAAACGAAATAAAGCTTCTGCTTGGTCAGATTGTACTTGCCGACTCAGATTCCGTAGGCAAGCTTGTGCTTTCTGCCGGAGAATATTATTTACAGTCAACTTTGGTTCGTAATATGGAAAACAAGTTGCGAGATTTGTTGAATTTTGATATATTTTCAGTACGTACTAATATATTGCAGAATACTATTAACCTGAGTAATCAGAGAAATAAAACAAAAGAACTTACAATCGGTAACTTCTTTGATAACTCAACTGTTTATATAGGTAAGTACCTGGGAAGCGCATTGTATGCAGATGCAATGCTTAATATGTCGGCTTCTAACTATCATGATGTCGACTATCTGTCCGCAAACAGCATTCTTTTCCAGCCGGAATTAGGTCTGGAGCTTGAACTGCCTGTAATTAACATAAGGTGGGATATGGCATGGAGATTAACTCCTGGTGCACAACTCCAGTCCTTTGTTCCGGCAACGACAGTTTCGCTTTCCTGGAAATTTACATTTTAAAAAAGAGTGTTTTTCGCACTAAATTGGAGTTTTTTTATGCGCCGTCGTTTTTATAGTCTTTTTTTTGCTGTGTTCTTTGTTCTGTCAGGCTTTTCATGGCTTAGCGCCCAGGAGGAAGAAAGCAGCTGGTACTGGGGTCATCCGGTTACCAAAATAGAATTTGATGGGCTTAAAAATGTAAAAAAAACAGAGCTTACGGGAATCTTAAGTTCATATATAGGGCAGCCATTTTCAGAAGAGCTTTTGAGCCAGATGTTTGACAGCCTTTTTTCCCTTGATATGTTTGAAGACATTGAACCTTATGCCAAGCATGATAAAAACCCGGAAAATGTTCTTCTTGTCTTTAAGGTAACCGAATATCCCCAGGTTTCTAAAATTGAGTTTAAGGGAAATCAAAAAATAAGAAACGGTGAACTGCGTGATGTTGTAAAAACAAAGGCCTTTGACATTTATGTAGAAAACCATATCTTAAGCGATGAACGTCTTATCCGTGAGCATTACATAGAAAAGGGTTATGTAGATTCCCTTGTTACACACACTATTGAGGAAACTCCGGATGGAATAGTAATTACTTTTCAGATAGAAGAGGGCCGCAATACTGTAATAAGCGAAATCCACATGATGGGTAACACAATCGTTTCTGAGCGTTCCCTTAAGAATAAGCTTGCCTTAAAGGAGGTTGGCTTTTTAAAGGATGGTGCCTATCAGAGCTCTGTGCTGGAACAGGATAAAAAGACAATCTTAAGCTATTACAACGAACGCGGTTATATAGACGCAAATATTCTTGATGTAAAAATTGAAAGTACTGTAAATGAAGAAAAGCAGCGCAACGATCTGTCAATTACCTTTGTAATTCAGGAAGGAGCACAGTATACCTTCTCCGGCTTTACAATTACCGGCAACGAAATTTTCACTACAGAATTACTTGCTTCCTACATGAAGCTCAAGCCGGGCGCCATCTTTAATATGATAAAATTTGAAGAAGGTCTGGCTAATATTGCAAATGTTTATTATGAATCCGGTTATATGTCCAACGGCTTTTACCCGGTCCCTGAAAGAGATACAGACCGCAAGGAAATTTCTTACAGCCTTGTAATAGAAGAACGGGCCCGCAGCCACATAGAAAATATCATTGTTCAGGGCAATAATAAAACAAAGGATTATGTAATCTTCCGCGAAATTCCTATTGAATCCGGAGATGTGTTCTCAAGGGATAAGGTTATATCGGCCATGAGAAATCTGTATAACCTTCAGTATTTTTCTAATGTAGTTCCTGATGTACTTCAGGGCTCAGAAGAAAATCTTGTAGACCTTGTATTTAATGTAGAAGAAACAAGTACCGTAGGTATAAATCTTGGTATGGCCTTTTCCGGAATTACAGAACCAAACGATATTCCGGTTTCTCTTTATGCAACTATTTCGAATACAAATCTTTTTGGAGAAGGCAAGGGCTTTTCTGCTTCTTTAAACATTGCCAAGAAAACCCAGAGTCTGGACTTTTCTTATAATCAGAACTGGATTGGAGATTATCCTATAGCCTTTAGCGAATCGCTTTCTCTTTCTCATACCGACAATACTTCTACTGTAATGATGTATCAGCCAAACGGTGTTTTTGATCTTTACAGTTACTATATTAATTACGAAGGCTGGTCTGCAACCCTTGGTTCTTCTCTCGGACGACGCTGGTATCCTCGTTTTGCAATTCTTTCGCTTATGGGTGGAATTAACAATACCGTTACAAAGAATGTATTTAATGAAAATGCCTATGTTCCGGTAGATTCCAACGTTTCTATGTTTGCAAACAGAGTTG
>JAEEGL014128985.1_pt1 | contig 11886 bp, 16 predicted proteins | sample 9134231 | NCBI WGS metagenome assembly JAEEGL01 (sample SAMN16246548, study PRJNA631951) | gut metagenome | biome: gut microbiome; feature: rumen; material: fiber-attached | host: Bos | place: Iran: Karaj | collected 2018-10 | reverse complement strand
ATTATTGTTACCAATTATCATACCCGGAACCTCCGATTCTTCTACGATTGTTATCTCTTCCTCTTTTCCCTCATTGTTTATATTGGGAACAGGATTTTCGTTTTCATTGACGCAACCAAAAGCAATCAATGTAAACATCAAAACCGCAATCGAAATACATTTTTCTTTTATTCTCAATTAAAATCACCACCATCTAATCTGGTAATGTAGAACTCACCTACATCGATTACATAATACCCGCAATCCGCATCATTTTCCTCACCACAGCTTGTAGCATGTGCATAATAATCATCTCCGATAGGCTCACCATAACTTGCTACGCATGCATACATATTATTATCTTCATCCGAGACCACAACTATTCCTTGGTTTTCAGAAAAACCGGTTTGTGGATTATAGTAAGATTCCGGTTCTCCCAAGTAACAATTAGTAGCAGGTGAGATTCCTTGTTTGTTAAACCATGTTCCGGAAGCTTCATCATAATAATACCAATGATAATCCGGGTCTTCGTCGGGCGTGTCAGCTGGGTCAATTACCAATGCTACTCTCACACCACCGGTCATTCCTTCATGATATTCTTCACATTTCAATCCCAAAGCCGCGGCATCCCCCTTTATATACTTAACAAGTAAGCTTCCATCATTGCTTTCATCCGAACTATATATTTCTTCCCATTCTGTATAATAATCTATTTCCTTACCACTGATATAACCAGGCTGAAGGCCACGAAAAGGAAGCGGTCCGCCTGTCCTTGGATCATATGTCAATCCAAAAGCATATGCATAGCAATTTGTATGGAATTGCGTTTCAAGTCCTGTAACAGATGCACCCGAAGGAACATTATATGCATCAAAATCATATACAGGATCGTACACACAGATTCCATTACTGCTTAGATATGTAAAAATACTCATTCTCACATCATCAACGCTTGCCGAATCATAGTGACTAACCGCATACAACGATGACATAAGGCCGGGGTTATTTTCATGCAAATAGCAGATGGCTTCATATGCATAACCACGTTCTTCCATTGTATAGAAATAGTCATCACTAAGTTTTGTTTTAAGATTATTCGTTGCAAGTTCGATAGATCCCTGATGGTCCGTACCGGATACTCCATAAAGCGAATTAACCAAATCGGGATAATACTCTTCAAGGTATCTGGCCTCCATCTCTGTCATTCCGTATTTACCCGCATTATCAACTATCCAACCGGGGTTGGTTAATGTCACGTCGGTGTCATTATCTTTTTCTTTTGGAAGGACAAACTTAAATAAATTGGCTATCGCGTCAAAGACACCAAGCGCAGCCGGTCCAAAGCCTTGCAGGAATTTCTTGCTAATCTCAAGCTGTTCCATGTAAATATCATGAACATCTACACCAAAAGCATTTTTACGAATTGTCAATCCGTCTGTAAACAAATTGGCAGTTTGCTCTTCTATTGCATCGAATTCCATCATCTCGCCATACCACATATCCATTTCTTTTTGATAGGCATCTGCATTCTCCTGATATGTTTTGGCAAGAGCTTCGTGGGGATTGCTGATATGTTCCGTCACTATCGTTCCGTTCGGAAGCATCTTGGTAACGGTCGTATTAAAAGAAGCCGCAAGAATCCTCTCGTTTGCAGCCTTTTCGTTGTATTTATCTCTATTTATATTTGCCTGTTCATATGATGAAATGATTAAGTTCCCATCAAATGTTTTGGTAGCTTTCGATTTTAAAATTTTAATATCTCTAATATCGCATTCATCCGCTGATAATATACTCTGGTACCAAGGCGTCAGCGTTCTTTCTATATATTGTTCAAATGCTATAAATGATTCACCCTCGCACACTGCCGTCAAGTTATTTACAGCAATAGTAATTTCAGATGCTAAATCGCGTATCTGTTCAATATCTCTATCATAAAGCGAAAGATAATGATCGCATACACTTTGTAATTGATTCGAATCCAAATATGATTGTTTATTCATTCCGTAATCCACCCTTCTATAAATGATTACTCTTCCCTTTCAGAGGAATCCCCGTCCTTGTTTTCTTCTTCCATAAGCTTAATGCTTTCTTCGTTATCAGATATTATTCCGTCAACTTTTCTAATCTCTTCCATCCTAAAAGAATCGCATTCCACTATTCTATTTTTTGTTGACACCATACGCTCACAAAAGAAATCTGATTTGTTTTGATCCAAACTTTCCGAATTCAACAATTTTCTCATTCGAGCAAGATCATCTTCCATACTGTCCGAAGCTTGTGCATAACTTTTGTCTATGATTCCCCTTATTTGATACAAATCCTCGTTTGCTTTTTTTATCTTATTGATTTCTTCTTCATTTTTCATACTAGTTACTCAGCTTGTTAACCTCTGCCAGTGCAATCTCTTCATCCGCCGCTATCACGGATTCCCTCATGGTTTTCGCAATTTCTCTATAAGCCAGGATATTATCTCCAATTGCCACTCGTGCTCCATTAGCCGACAGCATTGATTCTCCCATTCTCGCCACAGCCGGAATCGTGCTTTTGAAATCATAATTTGATATTTTAAGCGGTGTTTTAATATTAGCGCTTGCACCGTCAATTTCTCGTTCAAACTGGTATATGGCATCAGGCGCATAATTAATCGTTCCCGTTGATCCAATGAACATCTTAAATCTCCTTTCTTTTACAAACAGCAAATTTTTATTTTTTCCCAATTATATTATCCCATCTAGGCGCGATTATCGCAAGGAAAAACTATTGGCTAAAACTTGTATAAAATGACGATAAAATTGAGGATTTTAAGAGGATGAAGAGAGCGGTGGAGTTGCCGTAACGCCGCTTCAATATTGTTCATAGTTTATTATATAAAATAAAAAGAGGCTTGGATTGTGTCCAAGCCTTATTTTCCATACTTTTCTATAAATATCTTTTTCTTCCGGTTCTGTCCATTACCCAACAAATTTTAGTCGAATATTTAACTGACATCTTCTGCACAATTGTTTATATCAAATAATCAATTGTAGTTAACCCCTGTAACGGTTTGATCTCTTCAATAATTCTATTAATCTCATACTCAACCATGGAAGTAGGAACCCTTCCACTTTCTTTTAATCTTAATAGATTATCCATGCGAATTAACAGTTCTGTTGCTCGTGCTCCAACATCCGGTCCCTCATTATTTGCTTTATTTATAACATTATTTTTTTGAGCCTCATACGCCTCCTTATCACCATCTAGCAAAGCCTTTCCCAATGCTATAATCGCCGCTGCGACAACCTGGGATAACACGGCAATAAAAAACCCTTCCGATGCAAGTGATATGCTCTCCAAAACCATTGATTTAGATGTTTCAACCTCGTTAACATCTAATCTTTCTGTTTCTTCTATTCCGACTTCGAGCACTTTACTCAACAACGAATATAATTTATTGTACGAAGATAATAAGTTATTTAATTCAGCAATTGAAAATGAATTATGAACATGAATCTTAATAAAACCGGTATTATCTTCCGACAATTCTTGTTCAGAAAGCAATTTTGTATACTTATCAAATCCATAATCTATCTTATTGCATTCTTTTTCCAAATAACGATAAAGCCAAAAAAAGTTATATTGCGTCAACCTATATTTCTGAATTGTTTTTGCTCCATATAACTCAAAAGCTTCACAATACTCATGAAATAATTTCTTTTGTATCGCATTTTTTTTCGAAACCTTTAGTTCAGGAATCAAAAAAACGCTTCTATCCTCTATTACCATAGCTAGAATTTGATAGTTTCTTCTGTACACAAACGCTACATTGTCGATTATTTCAGTTTCAAACCCATATTTAAAGCAATTACTCAACTGTGTTTCATAGTAATAATATCCGTCATTTTCTATTATCCAATCCTTTATGTCCACTATAATATTCTCCATATCCTCTAAACTAAATTACCGCTCTCTCTATGCAATCTTTAATAATATCCTTCCAATTATGGAAAGAGTTGCTTCCTTTAAAAACTCCTAAATGTATATTTTCTGCATCTTCTTGAATTGTATCTACATCTATTTTTTTCATTATTCTGTTAATATCAACCCAATATTCGACGTCTACAACATTTTTGTTGTTTTCCAGAAAGTTCTTTAATACGCTCATCATCTTTAGATTATTTACAAATCGAAAGTATTCTATTCCTTCATCTCTTCCCTGTTTTTGTAAACATGCATTATGATTAATTACCATCTTGGTAAATTTATAAGCTGTACACAAGTAATGAAGCGCCTCAAAATAATAATTTTTTGATAAATACCCAGGTTTAACAACCGCCAGATTAGCTTCCAAAGCTTCCATATATTCCCACGCTATTAAGATACTATCACACGCAATATTATCGTATTTCTTAATAATTTCAGAATCTGGCTCATCGCTTTTCACATAATATATATGAAACATTCTTGTCGCTTTAATGCCCACAGGCACAAAATAAATCAAAAAGAATAAAGCCATAAAAAATATAATAATAAAAAGCATCCCTAAAAACAATAATGCATCCCAGCCGATTTTTTCTTTTAATAAATCAACAAATGGAGAATCAACTGTTTTTTCAGCCAGCATAAATCCAGTCACAAAAGTCACAAAAGCGGATATTATAGTTGAAATAATCGTTTTCGAAATGTTAGATGTTATCTTCCCATCTTCAATCCTAAACTTTCGATTATCTGAATATATTCGATATCTCAATCTTTCAATATTTTTAAAGGAACTGCCAATAGTCATTGTACACCTCCTTAAAAAATCTTATTCATTGGATCTGAATATAATAAAATGTCTCTGAGTGCTTTATTACTCGGCTTTGCAGCAATACCGTCAACATTTTTATCATAAATTTCTCTCAAATTAGTAGTTTGCCCTATATAAAAATTTTCTAATATTGTTTTTCCAACAAAATCCATTAATCCAGGATCTATTATTGTTATTTCTTGTTTTTTATCTTCCAAAATGCTCACAAGAGACGCAAAAATATGTTTAGAGTAATACGGTATAGAAATATATTCGTTTTTAAATACTAAGGATTTCTTAGTTTCAATTAGCCCTATAACCTGCTTCTTGGAAATATGACCCATTTTATAATGTTTATTTTTCGCTAATAGTTTTATCTTCCTAGAAGCTTCACCAATATACAAACTATCTAATAAATAATTATTTCCTTTTGCTATTTTCTGAGCTTTAGGACTCAACCCATAACTTTTGCCCAACGCAATCAATAGTTTTCTCAAATTATTTTCACACCTATTAATTTGAGTTATGTTTCCATCCAAAATACCGATTTTCAAATACGGATCCATTGCTACTAAAATAGAATAATTAATCAATAATTCATTAGCGTCCATGTTAACCTCCCTGTACTATTGTCCATATTTTGTCGCAAAATAATTGTATCATATCTATAATATTATATAAACATTTTGATTGTTATTTCTGATTAGGTTTTTACTTCAAACAAAAAACAACCACGTAAATAATCATTTTCAACGATCCTATTTAATCGTGGCCGAAACATAATTGTAATTGTATTTCACAAAAAAAGACAACCCTTAAACTGATATAAGTCTGATTCAATACACAACTGTTAACGCATGCGCATTATCAGAGAATCAATTACATAAGTTGTCCTAGTCTCAAATCACTTTATTCTTTTTCCATAATCTTATCTTGATGGACTTGCCAAACCATATCTCGATTTTTTTCAAGTTCCGCTACTTCTTGTATCAAACGAATATTCTTTTCCGAAATATTTCAAATATAGTTCTTTCCAATAATCATCAAATCCCGGAAATCCTTCTTCATCCTTATCCGCACCTCGCAAATAAGTAAATTGATCTCCTTCTACAAACAGCCATAAATCAAAAGAATAATCTTCTTGGTTGATTTTTCTGTCCTCATTCGCGTCAAAGTTGATATGCTTCTTTATTTCTTCACGAATATTATCCGCATCTTCTTTAGACAGTTTCGCAGACAAAATACCTTCTCCATCACTGTAATTACTTCTGTCGCCGCCATAGCATATAATCATGTGTTTAAAATCTATAGCCATTAACTCAAAAGTGCACGCATCAGATTGCTTCATTGAATGAGAAAACTCAATAAAAATATATTCAGCTTCTGATAAACACTCATCCGAAGCCCTGTCATCCTCCATGGCATCAGATAGATGGAATCGAGTATCCATAGAATAACCGAACACTTCTCCCTGTTCATAATCCGATTGAAGAACAGCACCTAAATTGTACTTACTATTCTCAAGTTCATCTTTTTTATATTCATAACTGTCTATATATTTTTCAACATAGTCTTCAGGAATACCGGCATCAGAAAGGTTATACATCTCTAAAAAATCATCTACCGAAATCAATTCTTTATTCGTATTCTCAGAGTTCACATCAAACTTATTTGTGTTAGAATTCATATTCTTCTTCTCATTCTCTAAATCCTCTTCAGTTATAACCGTTTGGCCATTTAAAGTATTATTATTGGGATCAGAATCATACTCCTCTTTTGAGCATCCCAAAATACTTATAAATATGATCAAACTTATAAATATAATTAAATCTCTTCTCATATAACCTCTAATAATTTGTCATTTCAACCACAAGTTTATCAACATATTCAATAGAATCTTTCGAATACGCCTCAAAGCAACGATTATCCTCTATATCTCTTGTCATATTAGCGGAAAAGTATTCTGCGAACATTTCCAAAGCAGAAGCGGTGTTTTAATATTAGCGCTTGCACCGTCAATTTCTCGTTCAAACTGGTATATAGCATCAGGCGCATAATTAATCGTTCCCGTTGTTCCTATAACCATCTTAAAATCTTCTTTCTTTAACAAACAGCAAATTTTTTTCCCCCAATTATATTTTCCCATCTAGGCGCGATTATCGCAAGGAAAAACTATTGGCTAAAACTTGTATAAAATGACGATAAAATTGGGGATTTTAGGTGGTATGAGGAGGGTATGTGAAACGGCATAAATCCCACTTGCTTTACGTAGGTATCGGAAACACCAAAAAATCACTGTACGTTTCAACAAGGTTAGTATATAATTGTGCATAGCAAAAAAAGATAAAAGAGGGACAAATGTCAAGGAATCAATATAACGAAGAGATAGAAAAATTAAAAAAAGAAAATGAAGCAATTCAAGAAATGAATACTCAAATAAGTAGCGAGTATTCCAGAACTATGGATGATTTCGATTATAAGTTAAAAAAATTAAACGATGTTTTATCCTTGGAAGGATATTTATCCGAAGATGAAATACAATTTTATGAAAACTATTCATCTTACATAAGAAAATCTCAGACTGATCTAGAATATGTTTTTGAAAGCACCAAAAAAAATACTTATCAGAAAATCGAACAAAATTCCTCTGAGATTGAAAGATTAGACACATTGATGAATGAAGATGTTGACTCTTCAAACAATCAATCAGAACCTATAGAAAAGGAGAATTGATGTAATGTCTGAAATTAAAATCAACGAAAAAAAAGCCTCTGAACATTACCAGGCTCTAATTGATGCCGGAGACAATTTGGATGAAGTGAACGAAATTTCGCGTGATGGGAATTCGACGATCACAGTTAAATACGAATCACTTAATGCCTTTGATAATGCTGTGAAATTAGAAAAGCAGTTAGAAGAATTAATCATATATGATTCAAACATCTTTAATAGTATTAATCAAACTTTATTTGAAGTTGACGATGATTCAAAGAATATTATAGGTGAACTTAAGAAAGTATATAACAGATAAACAAGAGGGATTATTATGGCTACTGTTTCCGAATCTACATATTTGTGCTTCAGTTCCTTAAAAGAACAATGCAAGAGCATAATCCAAAAATTAACATACCAGAATTTCGTTTACGATGTTTTACTAAGAAAAATAGATAATATAGTTGCTGATTCTTCATTGCAGGGAGAATCTCTTACTAATTTCAAAAGTCATATGTCAAATTACAAAAGTGTTTTAAATGCTATGCGAGATGCAAACCAATATGATATTAACGATTGCTACTCAACAATTGCTTTTCTCGAAAGTGGAAAGGCTTTCGGAGAAAATGTATTAGACGGTAATTTCTTGTTTACTAAAAAAAGAGAAGCAGAATCAGACAGATCATCTTATAGTCGCGATGCCAACAGTGCATATTATCAATTTCGATATGGCGATCCTGATTATGCCGAGTACAATTTCAATCGTTATCAGTGTTTTTCAGGCATGGCTGAATATGCCGACCAACAGGTTAAATTATACGAAGGTAAGATTGCAAGATTACAGTTAATCGAGGATCAGACTTGCAATTTATTTAAAAATGGAAACTTTTTACGTCAATATGTTTCCACAGGCCTAAGTCTCCTTAAGCAAGATTATAAATATGTTTACGGACATATAGTTTATCAAGGAACAGCAAATACATCATGGAAGGATGATTATTTATCAGCCAAAAAGAAAACTGACCAGGAAATAATAGACGAGTTTTACGACGGACTCCCAGAGAACATTAAGCTTTACGTTTCTAAAGATGATTTTGAATGTACTGATGATGGATTAGTTGTATGTAAAAAATCTTTTGCTGAGATTTTCGCCGATGCCAATATAGAAGATACTTCACTAATAGAAAACAATGATAGCGACGTAGCAACATATTATGACGATCAGTATTTATTCGGTGTCAAAGGTGACGACGGAAAATATACATATGGTGCTATATGCATGCGAGAATATGAAAATGATAAGTCAACAGGCAAGGCAGATGGCGACAATTCCGGTGTGGCTATTTCTTTTGTCGAATTAGATATTAACAAATTTGATTCCGCATTAGGCTTGGGTCCGGATTGGAAAAACACTGATGAGGGCCAGAGAATCATGAAAGAATTTACTGACAATTTTGATAACGTCACTAATCCTGATAGAAATCAAAAATATTCAGAAGTTTTGCAAAAATATTTTAGCCGACTTGAGTCAAAAGGTTCATATCTAATTGCAGATATCTTTATTAAGAAAATAGCCCAAACAGCAGACAGTAACAATGAAATAAAATTACCTGTGAAATTTTCTACAAATAATACTCGTATAGTTGATAGATTAAAAGAACTCAACGAGGAAAGTGGTCGAACTATTTACGATGAAGAAAAGGGTTGTCTAATAATATCCAACCCCGATGAATTAACTGAATATGAAAAACTTGCAATTTTAGCAGCATATACAGGTGATATCAGCGAAAATATGTTTGCAGCTGAAGTAAAATTCCACTCTGATGCTTGCGCTGATTGGAGATCAATTCTCCCTAAAATCGGCGGCTTAGATTGGTACGGAAGTGCAATAAAAGCCGACATGCAGATTGGCGAAGAAAAAGAATCTGGATATTACGATGAATATTACGATCCCAACAACAAAATGGTTACAGATCAAGCTAAAGTTCATGGAGAGCAATAATGATAATATTAGAATATATTTAAAGTTTAAATTCTTCTTCATTTTCGCGAATTATTTGATTGGGAGTCTTAAATTTCAATGAAAAAAGTAACTAATATTATTGTTTCCGTAATAATGATTGTCAGTGCAATAGTTATCATTTTTTTCGGAAATAAATTCTATAATACTATCGAAAACAATAAAGCAAAGCCTTGGTTCCAAACCGGGAATCAAAGCGAAAATTTCCAAAAATTTGTTATAGCCTTATATAACAATTATTATATATATGAAGATTCAACGATAGTATTTGATATTCATTATGAAAACACAGACATTTATATGATCAAGCCTGGTGAAGACGATAATGACAATTCCAAAATAAGCGTAATAGATGGATTTGACATTGAAGAAGAAATTTACAATTTAGATCGCAGTTTTCAAAGAAGATTTGCTAATATTTTGTTAAAGAAGAATGAAGTAATTTTTTACAATTCTTATACAGGAAATCAGCTTATCTATTCCTTTGATGGAGAAAATCCCGATAACCTTTTCCAAACAAAAAAATTGAGATTTTCAAAATATAATGATAATTGGTATTCGTATTTCGAACCTTATAATAGTCAACGCGAATGGAGAAAAATAAATATATTTAATTTGTTTGTTTTGATAATGGCAATTATCTTGTGTATAGTTATTACTATTATCCAGCTCGTTACTAGCAAAAAGAAAAAAACAAATAAGAAGTTTTCTTTAATACTTGCCCTGCCCATTCTTTCAATATTGTTTATTGTACAATCGATGTATTTTATTTCTCATAATACATATTATAAATATAACAATTTATGCATTTATGGAAAAGACATCTCAGAGGTAGAGGAAAAGTATGGTGAATTATCCTTTGTTAGCACAAAAAGCGATAATAGTGGTTATGCCGGATACAGTATAGATAGAGTCGGCGACATGTATTTAATGTATTTTGACTCAAAGGGAACCATATATAAAATAACAACAGGTGTAGGTCCCGGAGGTTGATGAAAGCATAAAGAATTACGCTGAACTTAAATCATTAATATGTGGCTTAAATTATGGATTTATATTAGATTTAAGGAGCTCTTTAAAGCTTGCTGTTTTTCCAATACGAAAATTAATTTAGATCTATCGTAAATTCTTCATAATATTTACCTGCATGTCTCCCATCTCTATATATGATTTTAAACGAATCATTGTCAATCCACTCAACATCGAAATATACTTCTTCGTTAAATCCTCTTCCCGGATATTCCCATATAATATTATGTTTATATCGAACACTAGGTCTGCTTACAAAATCATATTCAACAATGATGGTATTATCCCCATCTGGAGATTTGAATTTTTCTTTTCTGTTTCCGCATGCAGTTATAGCACAAAACAAAAGAACCACAAAAAACAACTTTAAATATTTTTTCACACATATCAAAATTTTTTTATTCCGGGTACTCATATTCTACCCCCAAATGTATACTGGTTATCCATGATAAAAATATCTGTTTCGCCTTAGCCAGTTCTTCTTCAGTAACACCTTCAACCTTCTCGGTATATACATTGCCTGCTATATGGTCTCGCTTATCAATAATGAGAACTTTTTTACCTGCGTCGGTAAGTTCCCTGGCCATAACCGAACCCGTTATGTTTACGATGAGTATCTTAATTTCTTCCTTATCTCATGCGTCATAATATCCGCCAATCGTGTCGGACTCGGAATATGACCTTCTTTATCGATTACTCTCTCTGTAACGACAGTCGCGGTTTCCAAATCAATCATATTCCCTATCGATAAGAAAATCGGTTTCACACCTTCATGTGTTCGAATAACCCTTCCGTATACCTCGTCATTAATAACGATATCTTTATACGATAACGCTTCAGAAGGCAAATCCATATAATCAAAATCCGAAAATTTATAAAAAGATTTAGCTATTCCCATACTCGGCTTCTTAAGCATAATTCCAGCATACGTGGCCAACCCCATATGTCTAGGATGCAAATAGCCGTTTCCGTCAAACACGTACAAATCAACATCTGTTTTTAGTTTTCCAACGGTTTTTTCTACCAAATCATATTCTCTAAAAGCAAGACATCCCGGAATATACGGAACCGTTATCTCACCGTAACTATATTCCTTCTCAATCACAGAAAGCCCCGGATATTCAAGAACTACTATGCAACAGCACGCGTATTCTTTTTCATTTTCTTTCCAATAGGCAAGGTCCACACCTGCTATTGCATGAAGCTTTGAAATGTTAACTTTATTCTCCAAGCATATCTCATGCTTTAATTCTTCCTGCTTATTTTCTAAAATACTTTTCATATTGGAAATTGATTCCATCGCGTAATATTTCCTCGTTTATTTTTTCTAGATCATATTTTTTTCTTAATTCTTCTATTAGTTTAGGATCAACCACCGGAT
>JAEEGL012638098.1_pt1 | contig 11886 bp, 11 predicted proteins | sample 9134231 | NCBI WGS metagenome assembly JAEEGL01 (sample SAMN16246548, study PRJNA631951) | gut metagenome | biome: gut microbiome; feature: rumen; material: fiber-attached | host: Bos | place: Iran: Karaj | collected 2018-10 | reverse complement strand
GCCTGGAAACCACGCTGGGTTGTGATCATCTCGGTAAACTCGCTCGAAAGGTCTACGTTTGACATTTCCAGCTGTCCGGTGCTCATCGAGCCGCCGTCTGCGGTAACATCAACTCCGACTCCATCGAACTCACCGGAGTTAAGTGTCTGTCCGTATACATTATTTCCGAGAGACTCAAGACCTGAAGCATTTGCAAACTGTGCTACTGCTACCTGTCCTAAGAGAACGGTATTTCCGTTGTCGTAAGAGCCGTAGATCTCGCCGTTCTTTGCAACGGATACGCCGGTCATGACACCGAGCTTCTTTCCTGCTCCGTCGGTAGGATCAATGGTAGTACCTCTGTCCATACCCATTGTAGAGGATCCGCCGTTGTTGTAATTTAAGCACTTTGAAAAATCAATGTTAACAGTTGAGAATGAATCCTTCAGTACATTGAGATTCAGCGGAACTGCGATGGTACCGTCGGTTGAGATAAATGAGAAGGTACCGTCTGCAGTATTGAAGGACATATCATAGTTTACAGCTCCGTATTCAACAGCCAGCTGACCTTTTGCATTTACGGAGTAGGTCGCGCCCTCATATGAATCCATTGTATCCTTGCTGATGCCCCAGATATCGGTCAGTGTCTTTGTCTTTGTTCCGGTGCCCCCAACCTCGTTAAAGGTAATTTCAGGAATTGTTCCGCCGGTGGTATATGCGGTACTTGCTATAGGCAGGTTTACTGCGTATTCCTTGCCGCTGTCCAAGAATGACATCTTGCCGTCATCAATGGTATATGTGGTAGCCGCATCTCTTCTGTCGACTGCTCTGCTGTCCTTACCGAAGATGCTGATCATTGCAGTCTTTCTTGAAGCTGCATCGGTGGAATTGTTGTCAAGATACTGATCCAGGATATCCACATTGTTGCTGTCATAGATGCCCTTGAGGGAAACATTGTACTTACCCTGATCCGCGTCAAAATCCTTTATTGAGAACATGGCTGTGTAGCTGTATCCGAGGTTATCGTAAACCGTAAGGCTCATCAGATATCCGTCATCACTCTTTACGTTCTTGTCGTTCTTGTCGAGAACGCCGGATACATTTGCCTCTGTGGTGTACTCAGGCTCGCTTGTCAGGTTATCGGGCTGAAGGATACGAAGAGGGGTTACCAGATCTTTTCTGATAGCCTGGGTATTGGGGTCTACCTGCCAGCCCTGTACCAGGTAACCGGTAGAGGTCATAGCCAGGTTTCCGCTTCCGTCAATGTAGAAGGAACCTGCTCTGGTGAAAAGATTCTCCGTACCGTTATTTACGATGAAAAAGTTGGTGGAATTGGTATCAGTCAGCTTGAGATCGAAAGCGCCGCCTGTAGACTGTGCTGCACCGGCCTGATCGATGGAAACCTTTACGGATCCGCTTGAAGAACCAAGACCTACCTGCTTGGCATTGACACCACCGGTGGTCTGAGTCGCTCCGGATGCTCCGGAGGTTGTCTGATACATGATATCCTGGAATGTAACTGCAGAAGACTTGAAACCTACAGTGTTAACGTTTGCGATGTTGTTACCGATGACATCCATCTTGCTCTGGTGAGTCTTAAGACCAGACACACCGGCATAAAGTGCTCGCATCATAGTGAGTGACCTCCTTTAATTTTGCTGCTGTCAGTTGTCGCCTCTGTCGTTCGGCGACTTAAGCCCCCAGAAGGTCCGGCTTATGCAATGACAGCTCCGTCAATATTGGTGAATACTTTTTCCAAGGATTCCTCCTTGTCCATCGCGGTAACTACCGTCTGAGAGGGAACGTTCACGATGAAAGCAAATGAATCCAGGAGAACAAGGGAATCCTGTATACCTTTTTGCTTTGCCTTTTCGACTCCTTCGAAAAGTCGGTCGTTCTGCTCGCTCGACAGGCTTATGTTGCGATCGGAAAGCCGCATGCTCGCGTGCTTTGAAAACTTAACACCGCCCGCTTCTGCAGCTGATTCCAGGGACGACTGGAGCACATCCGTAAAGGTGAGTCCTATCGTAGGCGCAGTTGCCTTGGCGGTTTGTTTACCGTTTAGATATCGATCTGTTACCTGCTCGATGGAGGCAAATCCATTTACCATAATAATCATCTCCTCACATCAAGTTATCGGTTAGTTAGTGTCTAAATATTAGTCTTTTTGCAAAAAAGAATCTCAAAAATCTGCATCAGTCCGTAGCGGTCGTCTCTTCAGTGGCAGCCGTGCCGTTATCCGATGCAGCGCCTGCAGCCGAAGCCTCGGAATCAATGGCAGCCTTAGCCTTCAGAAGCTCGTTCATACGCTCTACGATAGAATTGTAGGACTTCATCGTATCATCGCCTATAAACGAAAGCTGATACTGGTTCATGCCTGTCAAAAGCTCCTCTGCAGCCTTTACCTTGTCCGCATCCTGATAGGTCAGCTGCTTCAGTGAAGGCATCTGAGATACCATGTTGGTAAAGGTATTTGCCGCCAGGGTCGCCAGATAATATGTGTCGTTCTGTACGGTCTTGATGTCGCTGACCTTGTACAGATTGTCATTGATGCTGATCATCTGCTCGCCGTCAACCTCGGTGATGTAATCGATGATACCGCTGTCCTCTGTTGCATCATTGGCAACGGTAGCGTACTTTCCTACCAGGCTCTTTGCCTCGAGGCCGTCCACGTTATCCTGTACCGCCTGCAGAGTCTCAACCTGTGTAAATGTCGCCATTTCCTTGACATACTCGGAATTGTCGGTGGGCTGAAGCGGATCCTGATACTTCATCTCGGTTACGAGAAGCTTCAGGAACATATCCTTGGTATTCTCGGATTCATTTCCCTTCTTTGCGGTAGCCTTCTCTGTTGCCGCCTCGGGAACCTGTCCGTTTACTATTTCCTGCACTATCGCCATTATAAATCTCCTTTCCGGATAAAAATCCTGTCGGGTGACTACGCTGTTACGTTCATCGTGTTGCCCTGATCTCTCATCATCGAGGCAACGAGAGCTTCTTCCTCGCTCATTACTCCCATAAGCTCGTCAGGATCGTTGAGGTTGATATCCCTGCGTCCCTGTCTGTTCTCGCCTTCATTCTGCTTGGGGTCGGTATTTTCATTGGTCTCACCCATGCCCTCTTCGAGATTTCTCTCAAACTCGTGAGTGCCTGTGGATACTTCGATGGCGTTGACCTTGATGCCTGCCTGATCGAGATTCTCGCGCAGAAGCTCCATCTGCATTGCAAGCGCTTCCCTTACGCCCTCTGACTGAGCTATGAAACGGGCTGTTACAGCTCCTTCCTGCTGGGTAACCTGCAGGATCATGCGTCCGAGGTTCTCGGGATTGAGCATCATCTCCATCTGAGAAACAGTGTCGGTGATGGTCGTACGGGCCTGAGTTACTATCTGTGAGATCACTTCCTGGGTATTAACGCTGGTGTATGACTGAACCAGCTGGATCGTCTGCTCACCCGAAACGGTATTTACTACCTGGGTAAAGGTCTGAGCAGAAACCGTATGCTCTGCGGATGCAAGTGAAGCCTCGGCGGATCTGGCCATGCCCTCACGGCTGCGGTTAAGCATCTCATCGGCAGCGGCATTTTGCTGTCCGTTATCAGCAGCTGCTTCCTTGGAATCTCCGGTGTTCTGGACCAGATTCTCAAATCCCTCCTCGGGAGCATCCGAAAGATCATTGCTCTCATCGACATACTCGGTATCGGCTTTTACAGCGCCGGTCTGTGCTGCGGTCTTGGTATCAACAGCGGGCGCTGCGGCAAGCACATCCTCCGTCATGGGCTGATCATCTGCACCCATATTGGTAAGAGCAGCTGTCTGATCAGCACTCTCCTCGGAAATGATGCCTGTAGTGCCGGTGGAGATCTCCTCGCCGGTCTCTGCTGTCACAGGCTCTGTCGTGAATACATTGTCGGCATTTTCATCTTCGGGAAGCACCATGATGGCCGGAAGCTCTATCCCTCCCTCATCAAGCTCACCCGAGATCATCAGATCCAGCTCGATGCCCTTCATCTCAACAGTTGACATATCGAGGGAATCGATCAGCTCCTTGCCGAGATCCTCTATCGTAGACAGAAGGTTCGGAAAGCCTGAATCCGTAAGAAGTGAAACCAGCTGATCCTCTCCTGCGATCTCGGAGAGCAGCATCTTGAGATTATCGGGGTTAAGCAGATCTACATAAGTGAATCCGAGGGCTTCCATAGCCTCCGTGATCTGCTCGTCAGTAACATCCATATTGTCCTTGATGTTTTCCCTGACCTTTGTGCCATAGGTTGATACAGCCTCGTTAACCTTATCGGCTGTCTCCTTATCAACCGGCTTTTTTGCGTCCTGCGCAGTAACCCTGTCCTTTGCATCAAACCTCTGGGGCTTGGTATTTACAAGGTCAATGCTGTCGGTAGACTTGGTCTCGGACTTGGGACGGGCAAGGTGATCCGCCAAAATGTCGGTTCCGCTCTTGTCCGCATCCGCTGCCTGACTCATAAGAGAGATAAAATCCTGTGAGTCCTCCTGTGATCTACCCTTGGCAGGCGCCAATCCTGCATTGTTGTACGCAGTAATATCAGTAATAAGCGCACTTGTCATAACAATAGTCTCCTTATAGAACTATTGCCTTCCTTAGCAAACATAGGGTTTCATCCGTGATACCCGGGGAAATATTGAATTCTACGGCTCCATTATCTTGGTAACCGCTGCGGCAGTATCGACATCCATCTCCTGCATGATCTTTCCTCTGCTTCCGGCATCCATCGCGCCCAGAATCTTCGCGACCAGCCTGAGGTTATCCGTCATATCGTTGAATATCTCTGCTGCCTCTTTAGGCTTCATTGAGGAGTACGCCATCACATAATCTGCCAGCTCGTCGCTGACCCCTTGTTTCTCGAGCACCTGACGGTAAATCCGTTCTGCCGTCTCGGGCTCTATGCTCTCATAGTACTCCTTATATGCTTCTATATCGGGTGCTTGGTCGGAAAAAACAACCTCTTCGTAAAATTTTTCTTTTTCAGCCGAAAAAGCAGCCTCATTTGCCTGGTACTGCTGCAGCAAAGCAGCCTGTGCTTCAAGCTGCGCGATGTAGTCGGCATTGGTGGTAGTCTGTTCCTGTGTAGCGGCCAGCTGCGCCTCAAGCTCCTTGATGCGAACTACTGCTGCGTCTATGGTCTCAAACTGATAAGCGGCATCCTCCTCGGCATACCCCTCGACCTCCGGAAGTATCTTGTTGACATAGGGGACATCCTTCAGCACTGGATACAGCACGGTAGAGCCTATCCCTGCGACATCCATCTTTACGAGCAGCGCAAAGATAGCTATCCATACCAAAAAGATCAGTATCCCGGCAACGATCATAAGACCGGCGCTGCCTTCGCTCTCCTCTTCGAGGCCTTCGCCACCGGCTTCCTTAGCCTTTTTCTTTTCTTCTTTTTCTCTCTTTTTTCTTTCCTTCTTGGATTCTTCTGCCATATCTCATACTCCGATCATCAACCCTTTGTGGGACTGTAGGTAAAGCTCACCAGCTCATCGATAGCCTTGTTGTCCTCTGCGACCAGCTCCCTCTTAAAGTCCTCAAAAGCGTGTTCTCTAAGCTTTTCGTGCATCTTTCTCTCTTTTGTAGCCTCTTCCATGCGGCGTCTGGCCTGTTCGAGAGCCGCCTGTGCTCTCTGCACGGCAAACATCTGATCCCTGACCATCTGCTTCATGGTCGTGATAGCTGCCCTCGTATGCGCTATCTCTTCGAGATCTATATCCGCCTGCGTCAGCTCCTTCAGCTTCTCATTATAGCCGGCCTGCCTTATCAGAAGGTTCGTAAGCTTCTCCTGCTCCTCGTTATAGACGCGGTTAGCATTGGCAAAAGCTATCTTTTCCTGATCCTCGATCTTTTCTTTTAGATTCAGGATGTTTTGCATCCGATAAACGAATTTTGCCATTTTATCCCTCTACTGTGACCTCTTCGGCATTGGGATCCGCAAAAATGTTGCTTAGCATCTCTACCTCATCGTCAAACTGGAACTTTTCATCCGTGGCCTGCATGAGGAAATCATTGACCGCATCTATCTTTTCTATCGCAAAATCAATATTCGGGTTCGAGCCGCGCTTGTACGCTCCGATATTGATCAGATCCTCCGATTCCTTGTAAGTCGCCAGGACGTTTTTAAGCTGCCCGGCTACCTTTTTGTGCTCACGCGTAGCTATCGCGCTCATAACCCTGGAAATGGACTGAAGCACATCTACCGCAGGATAGTGATTCTGCTGGGCCAGCGCGCGATTTAGCATGATATGTCCGTCCAAAATGCTTCGTGCCGTATCGGTAATGGGCTCGTTAAAATCATCACCGTCTACAAGTACCGTGTACAGCCCCGTAATGGATCCCCGATCGGAGTTCCCCGCCCTCTCTAAGAGCCTGGGCATCTCCGCATATATGCTCGGCGGATAACCCCTGGTCACAGGAGGCTCGCCCGATGCCAGGCCTATTTCTCGCTGAGCCATGGAAAAACGTGTCAGCGAATCCATCATGAGCAGCACATCCTTGCCCTGATCCCTGAAGTATTCGGCAATGGCAGTCGCGGTAAGTGCCGCTTTTTTTCTTATCAGCGCAGGCTTATCGGATGTCGCTATAACGACCACCGATCTGGCCATACCCTCCGGTCCTAAGTCATGCTCCACGAATTCCCTGACCTCACGGCCTCGCTCGCCGATAAGAGCTATGACGTTGACCTCAGCCTTGGTATTTCTGGCAAACATGCCCATCAGCGTACTTTTTCCGACGCCGGAACCCGCAAAGATACCGATACGCTGTCCTTTTCCGACTGTGATGAGGCCATCCACCGCCTTTACGCCAAGCGGCAGGACATCCTGGATGATGACTCTGCTCATGGGATCCGGCGGATCCGCATCCACGGGATAGGTATAGGGGCAGACTACCGGTTCATCCGTATCTGTAACGCGTCCTATGCCGTCCACGGTATGCCCCAGCAGCTCATCCCCGACCGGAATGGAAAGCGGCATGCCCGTATTTCTGATCTGACAGCCGACTCCGACTCCCTCTGTAGGCTCAAAAGGCATCAGTATCAGCCGGTTATCGTTGAATCCGACTACCTCTGCCCTGACTATCGTATCTTCATCTACCAGGATCTCGCACAGATCTCTGAGCTTTGCCTCAGGCCCTATAGACTCAACAGTAAGACCTACAACCTTGGAAACCTTTCCCAACCGGTTAAAATAGGTCTGATCCGCCGCGATCATATATTTGGTTTTATCTATCGCAGTCTGAGCCATTTCTCAAATAGAAAGAGATCGCAGTGTTTCTGCCAGATTCTCCATCTCGACATCCATACTGCAGTCAAATATGCCGCCGTCAGTCTCTATGATGCACTCCCGCTCGCCCAAGAGAGGATCCGCTACCACATCGAGAGTCACATCGCTCCCGACCTTTGACAGCAGGTCTTCCCGGTGCTCGTTCAGGTATGTATGATTAGCTTCGTTTACCTTGATCAGAAACTCTTTGGAACTGGTGACATTGGAAAGGGCATTCTCCGTCAGATGAAGGATGATGTCGGCGCAATCCGTAAAGCGGGCATTGCAGACCTTCTCAACGACCTCGGTGATGACATCTACCAGCTCCCTCTCCATCTCGTTCTGGCGCTGCTCAAACTCACGCTCCATTGCCTGCCTGTCTGCTGCAAGCTTTTCCTTTTCGGATGTAAGCTCGGCTATGGCCTGGCTCTGTCCCTCCAGGTACCCCTGTTTCTGCCCCTCTGCCTCGGCATGCGCGCGCATGGCGTCTGCCTGACTCTGTGCATCGGCCAGTATCCTCTCAGCCTCTTCGTTGGCCTCGGCGATGATATCCTCAGCAGTTCTCTCCGGCACCGGCGCACTGCCGGTAAGGAGCGCTCCCGGGTCATCGGGATCATACTCCTGATCGTCCTCCGGGATTATACCCTCGGAAAATTCCTCTCCGGGAGCCACCACGTAACCCTGCTCATTAAAAGCAAGCAGGGGATTTCCCTCATCGTCCGTCGGCAGGATGATATTGCCATCCTCGTCAACAGGGATCAGGGGATTCCCCTCCTCATCCATCGGAAGCAGGAGGTTTCCCTCCTCATCTAAGCTAAGCCGGGGATTTCCTTCCTCGTCTTTTTCCAAAAGGTCGATAAAATCATCCAGCCTCTTTTGGATCTGCTTCTGTCTGCGCTGTTCCTGCTTTTGCTCAAAAGCCTCTATTTTTGCGGCTACCAGATCATTACTGTCGATCACTGCCTCGTTCTCGTCAGTAGTGACGTATATGCCGTGATATATATTAGACAACCAGATCGTCACCTCCGCCTCTGGATATAACGATCTCACCACCATCCTCAAGCTTTCTGATGACACCGACTATCTTCTGCTGTGCTTCCTCAACATCCTTCATTCGTACAGGTCCCATGTACTCCATATCTTCCTTGATCATGGCAGCCAGACGGGATGACAGGTTCTTGAAGATGACATTCTGTACATCCTCATTGGCACCCTTCAGTGCTATACCCAGATCAGAGTTCTCGACATCCCTAAGCACACGCTGGATAGATCTGTCGTCCAGAAGCAGGATATCCTCGAATACGAACATCTTCTTTCTGATCTCTTCGGAAAGCTCGGGCTCCTCGATCTCGAGAGTCTCCATGATACGCTTCTCTGTACCTCTGTCTACGGCATTGAGGATAGCAACGACTGCATCGACGCCACCGGCAAGAGTGAAATCCTGATTGATCAGGCTGGACAGCTTTCTTTCGAGAACTCTCTCGACTTCCTTCAATACTTCGGGGCTGGTCCTGTCCATAAGGGCGATACGCTTTGCCACATCTGCCTGTTTTTCCGTACCGAGCGCTCCCAATATCATGGAAGCCTGCGTGGCAGGCAGATAGGAAAGTATCAATGCTATTGTCTGGGGATGCTCATCCTGGATGAAGTTGAGGACCTGAGTGGGCTCAGTCTTCCTGATGAATTCAAAAGGACGTACCTGCAGGGAAGCTGTCAGCTTGGTGATGACTGCCTGCGCCTGCTCCGCTCCGAGTGCATTCTCCAGCAGTTCCTTGGCGTATCCGATACCACCCTCAGCGATATACTGCTGAGCCAGGCAGACCTGATAGAATTCCTCGAGAACATCCTCCTTTAAGGCAGGAGAAATAGACCTGGTATTGGCGATCTCGAGAGTCAGTTCCTCGATCTCGTCCTCTTTCAGATGTTTGAATATGTCTGCGGACTTTTCAGGTCCTAATGTGATCAAAAGGATAGCAGCTTTTTGAACTCCGTTTAACTCGTCTATCTCCGATCTGCTGCCATCGGCAACCCCCGCCATATACTAATCTCCCCAATCTTCGTTCAGCCAATTCCGAAGCAATGCGGCCACAGCCTCAGGATTCTCATCCACGAACTTTTCGATCAGGAGTCTCGCTTCAGACTTCTCGGTAAATCCGATCTCCTCGAGGTTCTCCTCCTGTTGCTGTTGCAACAGAGTCTCTACGGATACCTCCTCGGCAACAACCTCTTCCTCCTCACGCTTCAGTGAGCGGAATACTACGAAGCCGAGCATTGCGAGTATCAGGACTGCCAGCAGTATCTGCAGGTAATCTAAGAGATCTCTGCCACTTTCGGATTCCTGGAACATGGGCACGTCATAGGACATGATGGAGATGTTCTCTACCGGTATGCCCGTAGCCCTTGAGATCGCCTGATAGAGGTCTTCATCAACCTCTGTACGGACAAAATCACTGTTCGCTTCCTGATATTCCTCAAAGGTCATATCATCGAGCGCGCCGCTTGCTTTTAAAACATCCTCATTATACACGATGATGTTCTTGGCAATCAAGGACAGTGAAGAATTCTCATAGTCGATCGAGCCTATCTCTCCCTTTTCAGTCGTGATCTTCTCACTGGGCAGATAGTCGTAATTTTCCTCGTTCGTAGAGGATGAAGAATTCTCATAATCCTCTATGACGTAGGTCGTATCGTCGTTGGAATCGGTACCGGGAGTTCCTGCCACTCCGTTTACATTCTCGGTGGTAGCCACGCTGTAGCTGTCGAGATACCCCTGATCCTTTCCGTCATCCACATAGTAGTGATAGTCAACGCTTTCCTTGTTGGAAAAGTCCATGGACAGGTTGACTCCTATTTCAACATCATCATAAAGTGCGCTTCCGAGGTTGTTTCCGGCCAGGATCCGACGCACCTTGCCTACCACATTTGCCTCGGCATCACGCTTTACAGCCTGGTTCGTGGAAGCTATGCCGGCTGATGTAGCCTCATCTCCTCCTGCAAAAAGCGTATTTCCGTTTGAATCAAGGATGGTGATATTGGCAGTAGAATCATTGCCCAGCTCTGTAGCTATATACTTTGCAAGACCTGCAGCCTGATCAGCCTCCATGGTATCGGAAAGCTCCAGGATGATGCCTGCGTAGGACTCCTCCTGATTGGCAATAAGCGTACCGTCATCCTTGGGAATATAAAGTGTGACCTGAGCCGAATTGACATTGGACAGAGAAGACAGAGCCTCCTCGAACTTATCCTCGAGATAAGCCTTGTACAGTTTCTGCTTGTCCGCCTCGGTGGTAGAAAAGCTTCCTGTCACTACATCGTTGATGGAGTATCCGTTTGAAGGGATGTCATTAGTACCCAGCAGGATCTGAGCATCCGCCCAATCCTTCTGATTGATGGTAAATGTAAGACCGTCATCGCCAAGGGTATAGACTATGCCCTCTCCCTCCAGCAGGGAACGGATGATGGATGCCTGTTCAAAATTGTCAGCCCGTGTAAGGGTGGTCATCTGAGGTCTGCTTACCACATAACCTAAAATACCCAACGCAACCCCCACTACCGCCACTGCGGAGATCAGCATAATGCGCTGGCGCATATTCATTCCGTTCCACCATTCACGGATACGATTGATGATATTTTGGACTTGTTCAGGCATCTTTAGGCTCCTTCTTCCTTAAACACCCTTTAGAAACATATGATATTACGGATCTGCATGCAAAAGCTGCGCGATCCCAATACTATACCTGTATCTGCATCAGCGTCTGATAACCCTGTACAAAGCGGTCGCGAACTGCCACGGTGTACTGCAACGCTATCTGTGCCTTCCTCTCTGCTATCATGAGGTCATGCGTGTTATCCGCCTCACCTAAAAGAAACTTGATCTGCTCATTCTGCGCCTTGTTCTGCAGAGTATTCGTATCCTCCACCAGATTCATGGCAGCCCTGAATATCGAGCCAAAATCCGAATCAGACTCTACTTTGCCACCCTTATTGGATGTGACCGGCGTGGTCTTATACAGATCAGTAATGTTCAAAACATCCATTAGCTACTCCCTATCGATATACCCTGCTGGGCGATCTGCTTCATTCCTTCAAATGCTGTCACATTGGCCTGATATGCGCGCGATGCGTCGATCAGGTTCGTCATCTCAGTGACGGTGTTGACATTCGGATAGCTTACATATCCATTTTCGTCAGCATCGGGATGCGAAGGATCATACTCCATGATGAGATCGGTCTCATGATCCTCATAAACCCTGGTAACCTTTACTCCGTTCCCCTTGAAGGATCTCATATAGCTCTTCAGGGAGTCGGAAAACGAAGGGTTCAGCTCCTTCTCGGCAAATACGACTACCTTGCGTCGATAAGGGCCGCTTCCGTCCTCTGTGCGGGTGGTGTTAACATTTGCGATATTCTCGGCTATAGTGTCCATCCTGAATCGCTGTGCGGTCATTCCGGATGCAGCTATATCAAAGTTCTGAAAAAGTCCCATATACGCTCACCCCCTTATGAACCGATCGCTGTCGAAAACTTTGACAGCTCGGAATTGGTGGCAGTCGTTATGGTCTGATATCTGAGCTGCTCGCTTGCCAGCTCAACATTCTCCGTATCCACATCGACGTTGT
>JAEEGL010751285.1_pt1 | contig 11886 bp, 9 predicted proteins | sample 9134231 | NCBI WGS metagenome assembly JAEEGL01 (sample SAMN16246548, study PRJNA631951) | gut metagenome | biome: gut microbiome; feature: rumen; material: fiber-attached | host: Bos | place: Iran: Karaj | collected 2018-10 | reverse complement strand
GGAACAGAAAAATAAATTCTGTCACTTAAACGGTTGCAGTAAAATGAATATGCTGTATTACAGCTAAATCTTAAATTAAAAAGTGTCACCAATTCGACACCAGTGACTTTTAAAACTGTCACCTTTTTTGGGTGCATATCAGCTTGCCGCTGACTGTTGTAGTGGAACTATTAAATGCCGCTCGCGCGGCATCAACAGTCAGAGTCATTTTGCCCTCCGTTTTGTTCCTTCGCGCCACGAATCAAGTTTTTTACTCACGCACATCTGTTTTTCTTATGTTCTCTTTACCAGTTCAAACAATTTTTCTCTGGAAAGCACCGTATAAATAGGTCTTCCGTGAGGGCAGTGGGGATCTTCCAGAGTGAATGCCTGTTCCACCAGCTTTGACGCGGCTTCATCATCAAGAATGTAGCCATCCTTTACCGCCGCTTTACATGCAGTCATAGCGGCAATAGAACGGATTATCTGCTCAGGTTCAATATTCTTTACAAAGATAAGGGAACGCAGGTCATATTCTGTACCCGTCCATCGTTCAGGAATTGAATGTATTTCCCAGTAGCCGTCTTCTTTTTTTTCTGTATCAAAGCCAATGGCACCAAGCCGGTCTTTAAGCTTTTCCAGCTGATTATCCTGCGCTTTAGATTCTGTTCTGATTTTATAAGGAATTAAAAGCTGCTGCCTTCCACCCTGAGAATTCATTATTTTGTCAAAAAGAATTCTTTCGTGTACCGCATGCTGGTCAATTATGTAAAGACAGTTGTTTTTTTCTGCCAGTAAAAAAGTACCCAGTGTACAGCCTATAAATTTAATTTTTGCAGGTGCCTGGTCCTGAATATCATTTACATGCTCTAAAAGCGCCTGTTCTGCAAGCTTAGAAATCTGGTTTTCATCTGAATAAGAAAAGTGTCCCTGATTGTGGCTGCTGCCTGCATTAAATCCGGCATTTCCCATATACCTTGATCTAAAGTCCCCAATGCTTACTGTTGTGCTTTGAGGTGCCTTGTAAGTAATATGTTTTGAATAAGTATTATCCGACTCTGCTTTTTCACTAACAGGAGCATCTGCAGGCTTGTCAGAAATAAAATTCTGGTATGTGTAATTATGAAAAAAACTTCTGAGCGCAGAGCTTATTCCATGATGCAGGTCCGAAATATCATGAAAACGGGCTTCTTTTTTTGCCGGATGAATATTAAAGTCAACCAGCGAAGGATTCATTTGTACAAAAACACAGGCAGCGGGGTAGGTTCCGTTAGGAAAAAAGCCCTGTCCGCCATATTCAACCGCCTGTACAAGAGAATATTCCTGAATTCTGCGCCCGTTTACATAAATAAAAATGTCTTTTTTGTTAGGACGGCTAACGGCAGGTTCTCCTGTTATAACTGAAAATTCCCAGTCAGGATGTGTGCCGCCTGCAGAACCTGTAACTTCGTAAAAAAGCTTGCGGTCATAGGGATATTTCTGCGCATCTACAAAACGGTCCCGCAGGCTTTGTCCCGCAGGAAGATCTAATTTTATTTCTCCATCCACACTAAGGCTAAAGGCAATGTCCGGGCGCGCAAGAGCTTTTTCTATAAATGTATTTTTGCACATTAAGGCTTCGGTTGCGGGGCGTTTAAGAAACTGTCTTCTTGCAGGAAAATTTTCAAAAAGACCTTCTGAAACAACAATTGTTCCCGGTGTAGGAGAAACCGGTTCAAGAATGTGGTCTTCTGTTATGCTGGCACGCATTTTCCAGCCGCCGCTTGTAATACTTAATCTTGCAACAGACGCAATAGAAGCCAGTGCTTCACCCCTAAAGCCCAGCGTAGAAAGCTTAAGCAGATCTGTTTCTGTTGAAATTTTACTTGTTGCGTGTGGACGTGCACAATTGTGCAAATCCTCCTTTGTCATTCCCGAGCCGTTATCGTAAATTCGTATTTTATCAATTCCGCCACCCCATATTTCTACAGAAATTTCAGTTGCCCCTGAATCTACTGCATTATCCATAAGCTCACGGACAACGGCATTGGGACGGTCAATTACTTCTCCTGCTGCTATTTTTCTTGCAACTTCTGCATTAAGTGTTTTTACGGGGTTTTGTGCACTCATTTTCTTGTTCCGTTTACTTCGCCCTGTTCAGAAAATTCTTCTGTCTGCGGAGGATTATCCTGGTTCATAGGATTTGGCTCGTTCATAAGGATCTGAACTTTTCCTTCAATTTCGTTCAGCTGCTTTTCCATTCCGCCTGCAAGCTTAATGCCTTCTTCAAAATCCTTAAGGGCATCTTCCAGCGAAATATCACTTCGTTTTATATCTGCTGTCAACTGTTCCAGTCTGGCAAGATTTTCTTCAAATGTGTTCATATATTTTCCTCCACTTTGGCTTTAATTACTCCTTCTGCCGGTGTTATTGTCAGTGTTTCGCCGGTTTTTACCTGCTTTGAACTCCTTACAACGTTACCGTTTTCATCTGTTACCATTGAATAACCTCTGTTCAGAATTGTCTGCGGACTTGCATTTTCCAGAATTGTTGTACATTCGGCAATTTTAAGCCTTAAATCCCTGATTTTCTGCTGCATTGTGTCTGTAAGTCCTTCTTTTGCCCTGTCTAATCTGTTTAAAAGCGGCTGCTGAATGCTTCTGAATCTTAATTCCAGAGAAGAAGGGTCAAAGGTTTTTACAATATATCTTTTCTGTTCTATTTTCTGCATTATTGTATTGTATAGCTCTGTTTTGAATTGAATAAGATTCTGTGATAAATCACTTAACAGTGGAACTGCAAGCTCTGCCGCTGCCGAAGGTGTTGCCGCTCGTTTATCTGCCGCATAATCACAAAGAGCCCAGTCAATTTCGTGACCCACAGCAGAAATAACAGGTATTTTTGATGCTGCAACTGCACGAACAACACTTTCTTCACTAAAGGGCAGCAAATCTTCCAGGGAACCTCCGCCTCGTCCAACAATTAAAACGTCGCACATATTATAAAAATTGGCAATTTCAATCATCTTTACAATTGTAGCGGCTGCGCAGTCTCCCTGAACAAGAGATGGAAAGACAATAACATTTATATTTTTATTGCGGCGCCTTGTAATCTGCAGAATATCACGGATTGCAGCTCCTGTAGGGCTTGTTACTACACCAATTGTTTTTGGAAATACAGGAAGCTCCCGTTTTTTTGCTTCATCAAAAAGACCTTCCTGTGCAAGCTGCCTTTTACGCTGCTCCAGCATCATAAGAATATCGCCTGCTCCTGCTGTTTCCATTTTATTTACAATGAGCTGGTAGTTTCCTTGTGGGGCATAAACAGAAATATTACCCGTACAGCGTACCTTATCACCATCCTTGGGGCGGAATTTAAGGCTGTATGCTGCACTTTTAAACATTACCGCACGCAGCTGGCTGGAATTATCCTTGAGCGTAAAATAAATATGTCCGGCCGTAGAAGGCTTGCAGTTAGATATTTCTCCTTCTACAGTAATTGTACGGAATGCACCTTCGAGAATCTCTTTTATATAGGAAGTAATCTGTGTTACCGAAAAAACCTGACTCAGCAGAGTTTGTTGTGAATCCATGGTTTTATTTTATCTTAATTCCATTAACTTGTGCAACCAATTGCCGATAAACAAGTTGATGAAAACTATTGTTGTTTTATTTGACGAAAAAAATAAATATGAAAACGAAAAGGTGTTCAACGGAAAATCTGCCGTAGAACTTTGTAATAAGGCCGCTCAAAGTCTGGAGCTGCAGGTTGTTTTACTTGATCAAAAAGCAGAAGGTCTTAGCACTATAACAGAGCTTTTTGAGGCTTTAGACAAAATCTGCCGCCAGAATGCTGCAAAAACCCTTGTTTTTTCTTATGCAGACTGTCCGTTTTTTAATAAAGCGCTTACAAAAGAGCTTTTAGACACTCATATTCAGTATAAAGCCGAATATACCTTTGCAGAAGGCTATCCTGCGGGCTTTGCACCGGTTGTTCTTGATTGCGGTACAGTTGCTATTCTTGCAGAACTGTCCCAGACAACAGCTGCTGCTACGGGCCAGAGAAAAATTTCCCGCAATTCAGTTTCTGACCTTATTAAAACCGATATAAATTCGTTCGAAGTAGAAACCGTTCTTGCTCCCTTGGACTGGAGACTCCTTCGTTTTTATTTTGACTGCGCTTCAAAAAATACTTTTCTTTGCTGCCAGAAGCTTTATGAGCTTTGTTCTGACAAAGAAAAGCTTTTTGACCTGAATGCAGCAGAGCTTTCTGAAAAAGCAGCGGTTTGTCCGGACATTTTAAAAACCGTACCGTCTTTTTATAATCTTCAGCTGGCACAAAAGTGCAGGGGAAAATGTTCCTATTGTCCATATCCTTCTGCAGAACAGACAGGCATTATGAATACACAAAAAGCCTTTGCCCTTATTGATAAAATTGCCGCCTATTCAGGAGAAGCGGTTATCGGCTTGAGTGCCTGGGGCGAATGCTTTAATCATCCGGATCTCTTAAAAATTATTGAAAAAATTCTTTCTTACGAAGGACTATCTGTTTTTATAGAGGCAGATGGAAATTCCATTCCACAGGATTTTGCAGATAATATAAAAACTCTTACCGACAAGGCCGCAGAACGAACCAATGGCTGGCAAAAGGTTATGATTGTAGTTTCTATGGACGGCTTTACGGAACAGACCTGCAAAAGCCTTAGAGGTGCAGATTTTGATTTGAACAAGGCTGTCACCGCAGTAAGCAATCTTGAAAAAGCAGTTCCGGGCTGTGTATTCCCGCAGTTTGTAAGAATGAATGCTAACGAAGCCGAGCTTGAAGGCTTTTTCCGTTACTGGAATGAAAAAACAAATGCCAGCAGCGGCAACTTTATAATTCAAAAGCACAATAATTTTGCAGGCCTTCTGCCAAATCAGGAACCTGCAGACCTTTCTCCACTTGAACGAAGTGTATGCTGGCATCTGCGCCGTGATATGACTATTTTGTACAACGGAGATGTTCCAATGTGCTGGTCTTGTGTGCTTGAAAGCATTACAGGCAATGTATTCACTTCTGAGCTTGAAGAAGTATGGAAACAAACCGACGAAGAAATAAAAAATCAGGCAGGTGGAACCTACTGTAAAAAATGCGGAGGCTGTGATGAGTTTTATACCTTCAACTTTTGATGAACATCAGATAAATATGACGGTGCTCGGGGGAAAGGTAAATGACTCTCCGGATGCCCTTAATATATCTGTAATACTTCTTAACTCAAGTGCAAGTCACCTCAAACTCAATGTTTTTGAAAACCTTTTGGGCTGCCATTTCCGTTCAATAATTTCGGTTGAACATGACAGCACAAATTATTCTATCGAAGATATTTCTAAAAAGTTTCCGGATATTAAATTTTTTCTTCCTCTTGAAAAAGTGAGCGACGGTGAGCTTATAAATCTTGCCATGGCCGAAATTGATGCAGATTATGTACTGGTTTTGCGTGATACTCTTTATATTCCAAGCGGAGTTTTACTTGCAAATCTTGCAGAGCGTCTGCTTGCCGAAGATATTTACTGTCTGGTTCCAAGACTTATGGATAAAAATAAAAATGGTCTTTATACACTGTTTACTCCGGGCGCAGAAAAATCTCATTTTGTAATTGACTACTCTTCTTTTGTTACAGACGGAAAAAAGACCCTGTATCCAAAGGATTATATCGGCCTTTATAACAGAAAAAAGTTTATTCAGCTTGGCGGTTATGATTATACAATTCAGTCTGCTTACTGGCAGAATCTGGATCTTTCTATGCGTTCCTGGCTGTGGGGTGAGCAGACAAAGCTTACCACAATGCTTCAGTTTTCTTATATTGATGAGCCTCCTGTAGAGGATAAAACAATAAACAGAGATTATCTTCGTTATTATCTTAAAAACGAAGCTCCCAAATATAAAAATCAGGCAGGCTATATAAAAAAAAGCTCCTTTATGAAATTTCTTTTTCTTTCCAGCTGCGGTTACCTCGAAGCAAAACGACAATTCAAGGCAGCCAGTGTGTGGGTAGAAAAAAATAAATACAGATTTAAATGTGATTTACAGACCTTTATTCATGAATGGTATGAAGAATCAGAAGTGGTGGAAGCAAAATGAAAAGCAAAAGGGCAGTAATCGTACAATGCAGACTATCCTCATCCAGATTACCTGGAAAAGCACTTTTGGAGCTGGGCTCAAAACCGGTTCTGTCGTGGGTGCTCAAGGCAATGAAAAAGGTGAGTGCAGAATATTATTATGTTGCAACAGATCACGATTCCCTGCCATTGCTTGAGCCTGTATGTAAGGAAAACGGCTTTAAGTGTTTTGCGGGAGACCTTAATGATGTACTCAAACGCTTTTGTGATCTTATAAAGACAATAAAAGCCGATATAATTATTCGTGCCACAGCCGACAATCCGTTTTTGTTTTACGAAGCCGCACAGGCAAGCCTTGATGAATTTGAAGAAAAGCTTAAAAGCAGACATCCCTGCGATTATCTTACCTATACAGGACTTCCACATGGTTCCGGTGTAGAAATTATAAGTGCCCCGGCTTTACTCAAGGCTGCAGATATGACCGATAATCCTTATGACCATGAGCATGTAGGTCCTGCCCTCTATAATCATAAAGAAAATTTTAATTGCGAATTTATTCAGGCGCCTGCACGTTTTTATAATCCAAAGCTTCGTACAACAATAGACACTTTTTCTGATTACCTTAGGGCACAGACAATTGTAAATTACCTTGATTCCAAAACTCCTTATTCAACAGAACAGATTCTTGCTGCCTGCAATTCTGATTATGTAAACAATCCTATAATCCTTGTTCCTTCAGTTACAAAAGGGCAGGGGACAGGACACCTTCACCGCTGTCTGTCTGCGGCAGTTCAATCACAGGCCTTTGTTTATATTCCTTCAGACAGCACCTTGAGCGGCATTGATACAATAATAGATGAATACAGACAAAAAGGGCTCCTGCCTTATCAGATTATAAATGAATTGCCCGATTCTACTTATCCCGCAGTAATTGTTACAGATTGCTTTTGTATGAGCGAACAGGAAGCCCAGCGCTTTTATTCCTGTAAAAAGCTTATCTGCCTGGATGAAGGCTCCGATTTTTGCGATTATGCCGACTATCTGCTGGATATAATTCCTTCTTACGATTGCCGGCACCAGCCAAACAAATTTGATACAAGTTATATAACCAAGCCAAACAATGTACGCAAAGAACGTACTCTTGATATAGAAAATATTCTTGTATGCATAGGTGGAGAAGATCCCGCAGGACTTACACTCCCGGCAGCGCAGTCTCTGTTAAAAGTTTTGCCCGGCGCTCATATTACTGCCGTTGTAAATGATCCGCTTAAATACAAGGATATTCTGAACATCAATTTTACCGGACCCATAGAAAACCTGCGCGAAAAAATTTATGAATATGATCTGGTAGTTTCTCATTATGGACTTACTTCGTTTGAAGCTCTTTTTGCAGGTTGTGCCGTAATTATGCTTGCCACAACAAAGCTTCACGAAAAGCTTGCCCAGAAGTATGATTTTGCCTATATTCCTCAGGGAAAAATTGATGCTGCCCGCATGCAGCAGGCACTGGAATCAGAAAAGCTTCATCCAAAAGCAGAACAGATTAATCAGATGCAGATGAGCCTTGCTCAAAAATCTCTTGGCGGCTGCTTAAAAAATCTTTCTTTTGGACAAAGACTGCCGTGTCCTGTCTGTCGTACCCTGCCATCAAAGCCCGATGCAGTTATTGCCAGAAACGAAACCCGCACCTACAGAAGATGCCAGAGCTGCGGAATGGTGTACATGTCTTTTACTATCGAAAATGATATGGAATACAAAAAGGCATATTTCTTTGAAGACTACAAAAAGCAGTATGGCAAAACCTATCAGGAAGATTTTGAATCAATCAAAAAACAGTGCCTGCGCCGTATGGAAATAATAAAATCCTATGAGCAGAGTGGTGGAAATCATAACTATCTTGATATAGGCTGTGCTTATGGCCCCTCTCTTTCTGCTGCCGGTGAACTTGGTTTTAGTCCTTTTGGAACAGATATTTCAGAAGATGCAGTGCATTATGTAAAAAGCAAACTTCATTTTCCTTCTTCCTGCAGTGCATTTCCTGATATGGATCCGGAAAAAGAATTTGGTATTACACAATTTGATTCAATTTCCATGTGGTATGTAATTGAACATTTTAAGAATCTGGATTCTGTGCTCAGCAAGGTTTCTGAAATTTTAAAGGACGGAGGAATCTTTGCTTTTTCAACACCGTCAGGAGAAGGAATTTCTGCAAAGAGTGATCCCGATCATTTTTATACAATCAGCCCCCAGGACCATTATTCAATCTGGGAACCGAGCCGTGCACAAAAAATCCTTAAAAAATACGGTTTTGAAATTATAAAAATTGTATCAACAGGCCATCATCCGGAACGTTTTCCTGCTGCAAAAAAAGGAAACATTGCTCCGGGAAGCATAAAATGGAAAATGCTGGACAGATACTCAAGGCTCATGGAGCTTGGAGATACTGTAGAAATATATTGCCGCAAAAAATCATAAACGGTCATAAAAGGTCATAAATTATGAAGATGGAAAATATAGTAATTCTGGGTGCAGGACTCATGCAAAAGCCTGCCATTTTAAGTGCAAAAGAAGCCGGTTTTCATACCATTGCTGTTGACGCAGATAAAAATGCAGTTGCTGTTCCGCTTGCCCATGAATTTTTTCAGATTGACTTAAAAGATAAAGAAGGAATTCTTGAGCTTTGCAAAAAAATAAAAGCAGAATCTGGCCTTGCAGGTGTTTTTACCGCGGGAACAGATTTTTCTGCAAGCGTGAGTTTTGTCTGCGAAAAGCTTGGATTACCTGCCCACAGCTACAATGCCGCTCTTAATGCAAGCATTAAAACACAGATGCGTCAGTGCTTTGCAGAAAAAGGTGTTCCTTCTCCAAAGTTTTTTAAGGCAGGAAAAGCTGATGCAGACGACATGCTTTATGATAAGATTGCAGCACAAATGTCTCTGCCTTTTGTAGTAAAGCCTGTAGATAATATGGGTGCCCGCGGCTGCCGCATGGTTCGTTCCCGTCAGGAATTTCTGCCCGCAGTAAAAACCGCCGTTGAATGTTCTAGAACAGGTTATGCAATTATAGAAGAATATATGGATGGCCCTGAATATTCCATTGACGCCCTTGTTTACGAAGGAAAATTTATTGTAACAGGCTTTGCAATCCGCCACATAAAATACGAACCCTATTTTATAGAAACAGGACACACAATGCCTGCTGTTTTAAGCAAAAAAGAACACGATGAACTTATAAGTGTTTTTGCACTTGGTGCCAGAGCAGAAGGTTTGAGCTGTGGTGCTGCCAAAGCAGACATAAAATATACAGCAAAAGGCCCTATGATTGGAGAAATTGCAGGCAGACTTTCTGGCGGCTATATGTCGGGCTGGACCTATCCCTATGCTTCTGATTTAAATCTTACAAAGCAGGGCATATTAATTGCAACCGGCAGAAAACCGGAAGAACTACTCAAACGTGCTGTAAAGGTAGATTACACTCCTAGTGAACTTTGCAAAAAACTTGAACAGCCTTATGAGCTGTTTGAAGTACCTTGTGTGCGTACCTCTGCAGAACGGGCCTGGATGAGCATTCCCGGAACCGTAGAATATATAGAAAATATTACAGATTTTACAGATCAGGCCGTAAGAGATGTGCTTCCGCGTGCAACCGTAACTCTTGGCGGCCAGGTGGACTTTCCCCGCAACAACGTTGAAAAATGCGGAAATGTTATTGCCGTTAGTGCAGACCGCGATATTGCCATACAGGCAGCCCAGAGCACTGTTTCAAATACCTTTATAACGCTCAAACCCTGCAATAAAAAAACAGATGAATATCTTAAGGGTAGTGAGCAGGCAGATGAACAGGCCTTTCCTCCTTATGCGTTTTTTAAGTTGAATAAAGAACAGCTTGGCTGCCTTGATAAGCTTTTGCCGGTTCCTGCAGATGAAAAGGTTGAAAAATATCTACCTGATTTTTTAAACACCGCAGACTATTGCACCCTTGCCGACTGGAACTACAATACAATAAAACAGACTGTGCAGAAATTTGATCTTTTGCGTCCAAAGCATCCTCAGCTTAATTCAAGAGGCTTCTGGTCTGCATTATTGCGGGGCGGTATTCAGGGAGCGGTATATTATTCCGATACTTGTGAGGCGGAGAAAAAATGAAAAGAATTGCTTTTTTATTAATCTGTAGTTTGATGTCTCTGTCTCTTTTTGCAGTAAACGATCTTTCCCTTATGCAAAAATCCAAGGAAAAGGGAATTACCTATTACTGGGATTCTCTTGCAGAAACAGGAATGCTCGAAAAAAACGGACATCAGATAACCTTCCGCAAAAATGAACAGATTGTAATTTTAGACAGTGTAAGAATGGCTGTAACCGATGCTCCCGAAATTAAGAATAATCTTGTATATGTTTCCCAGAAGTTTATGGATGATGCAGACCTTCTTTTTAAAGAAAATAATTCTACAATGTTCAAGGTAGGCGCCATTATTGTAGATGCAGGCCACGGTGGAAAAGATCCCGGTGCCCTTAAAACCTATAAGGTAAACGGAAAAAATGTAACGATTCAGGAAAAAGACATAAACTTAAAGGTGGCAAAGCTTTTGGGAGAACGTCTGCGCACCGCTTATCCAGATAAAAAAATTGTCCTTACCCGCAGTACAGATGTATTCCTTACACTTCAGGAACGAACAGAAATTGCAAACAATGTAAAGGTTAAGGAAAACGAAGCCGTACTGTTTATTTCTGTACACGTAAATTCTTCTCTCAATAAAACTTCTTCCGGTTATGAAGTATGGTATCTTTCTCCGGGCTACAGACGCACGGTTCTTGATAAATCTGCAGCCGGCGATGATAAGGCTCTTTTTGAAATTTTAAATTCTCTTGCAGAAGAAGAATATACAACAGAATCAATTATGATTGCAAAATTCATCATGGATGGACTTCAGAGTCAGATTGGAGATCAGTCAAAGGCAAGGGGAATAAAGGCAGAAGAGTGGTTTGTAGTAAAAAATTCAAATATGCCAAGTGTCCTTATTGAACTTGGATTTGTTTCTAACGAAAAAGAAGCCCTGCTTCTGAATAATGATACGTACTTGAAAAAAGCAGCCCTTGGAATATATAATGGAATTGCAGCGTTTATAACGCACTTTGAACGTTCAAAAGGATTTACATCTGCAAATGATAATTGATTTTAAAAAAAATATTCCGGCATTTAGCTGTATAATTGCCATAGCGGTAATCTTTTTTATTTCTCTTTTTATGTATCATAAAAATGCCCAGGGCAAAAGATATGTATTCATTTTTCCAAGTGTGGAAGAAAATCAATATGTGCTCGAAACAAGATATCTCAGAGAAAATCCTGCAAAAGATAACCTTGAATATTTTGCAGATGAGCTTTTGCTTGGTTCAGGTCTTGAACGTACAAAGCATCTTTTTACACCGGGAGCAAGGGTTCTTTCATGTTTTGAAAGAAATAAAATAGTCTATATTGACCTTTCTGCCGATATTATAAATATGGGGCATAACGTTATTTCCATTAAGGATGGCGTAGAACTGCTCAAGGAAAATATCCGTAAAAACTTTCCTCATATTCAGGAAGTCAGGGTATTTGTTGATGGAAAATACGCTTTTGAATAAAAAAAAAGCGTTGACAAAATAAAATACTTATAAGATAATAGTATATTATACAAGGCTACATCGAATTAGTATAAAAATAAAGGAGCTTCAAATGAAGAAGACTTTGGGTTTAATTGCAGCTGCTATGCTGCTGGTTGGTGGCGTTGCTTTTGCTGACGAAGCTATGCTCATCGATTTTACACAGTTGGATGCTGACTACGAACTTACTG
>JAEEGL010383716.1_pt1 | contig 11886 bp, 2 predicted proteins | sample 9134231 | NCBI WGS metagenome assembly JAEEGL01 (sample SAMN16246548, study PRJNA631951) | gut metagenome | biome: gut microbiome; feature: rumen; material: fiber-attached | host: Bos | place: Iran: Karaj | collected 2018-10 | reverse complement strand
TATCATATATCATATATCATATATCATATATCATATATCATATATCATATATCATATATCATATATCATATATCATATATCATATATCATATATCATATATCATATATCATATATCATATATCATATATCATATATTATTTAATAAATTATATATAATAAATCATTTAATATTAAATTTTAATTTATCTTATCTTTAATTTTAATATATTTTATAAAATAAATATTATTTTTAAAAAAATTCTTTCAATTTAAATATTAAATAAAATTATATATTTTTTATTAATTCTAACTAAAAATAAAATTTTTTATTTTTATTAAAATAGTTTATATGAATTTAAAATAAAAAAATTATTTTATTTTATAAAATTAAATAATTTTTTAACTAATAAATCTAAAATGTTTCATTCATATTACCACCAGTAAAATTATTATTATATATTCTTGAATCAACTTGATTTAAAATTGTTTTCATATTATTTAATAATTCTTGAGGTTTTCTATTATTATTAAATCCTAAGTTAAGTCCTGTATTATATCCTCCTGTTACAGTGTAAACAGAATTATTTAAATTAATATTATTAGCTTCATTCATATTTCTTTCAATACTCATTGCATAATCTTTTAATGCAATTAATGTTTTAATTAAAGATTGAATTCTTGATTCTAATTCATTGTTTGATAAAGTTAACATTTGAATTTTTTTTTCATATTTTGCTTTTTGAATCTCAATATCATTTGATGATTTTCTATTAAATGAATTTAATCTATTAATTGTTTCATTATATTCATTTTCTTTAATTTTATAAGCATTTAATAAATTTTGATATCTTTTATCAACTTCTTTACATTCTTCTATTCTATTTTTTTTATCAGAATCATAATCATTTATTTTATTTTGTAAATCTTTAATTAATCCAATATTATCATATTTATCGTTTGCTAAATTATTTTTTTCATTATCAATTAATACCAATTTTTTATGTAAAATTTCAATTTCTTGTTGAGCTGAATTTTGAAAATCAACAAATTCCATTTGTTTATCATTTAATAATTTTTGTAGTCTTTCTTTTTCATCTTGTAAATTTTTTATAATATTTTCTCTATTTTTTATTTCATTTTGACCTAATTGAACTTGTTGTTCTGATTCAGCTATTGCTTCATTTAATTGATTTATTTCTTCATCTTTTCCAAATAAATCATTTTTCATATTATTTAAACTTTCTTCTAAATCATTTATTATTTTTTTATTATTTTCTAATTCATTATTGTATGTTATATTTATTTCATTTAAATTATTTTCTAATGAATAAATTTTTTTATTTAATTTTTCATTTTCTTTTTGTTTATCATTTATTTTTTGATTAAATTCATTGAATTTATCATTATTTTTATCATTTAAATCTTGATTTTTTTTCTTTAATGAAATATTTTCTTTTTTAAATTTTTCAATTTCCATTTTCATATCTGTTAAATCATCTTCATATTGTTTAATTGTATTTTTAAGATTTTTTTCTTGATTTGCTAATTTAGCTTTATAAATATCTTCTCTTTTATTCATTTCATCTTTTAAATTATCAATTTTAATTTCATAATTTTCTATTTTTTCAGAATAATTAAAATCTTCATTAATACCACTTTTTAAACCTTTTGGCATACTTTTTAATTTAGTTTCAGCTTCATTTCTTTGATTTTGAAGTTCTTTTTTTTCCTGTTGAAACATCTCGAATTTTTTTTTTGATATTTCTAATACTTTTCTATAATCTTCAATTATAATATTTTTTTTTTGAAGTTGTTCTAATAATTCTGTATAATTTGCTTTTAAAGAAAGATATTCAGCTTCTAATTCAGAATAATTTGAATTTATTGAATTATAATCAATTCTTAAATTATCATAATCTATTAATTTTTGTTTTTGTTCTTCAATTGCTTTTTGATAATTTTTTATTTTTCTTTTTAAATCACGAATTTGTTCATCTTTAACTCTAATAATTTCATTATTACTATTATTTATTAAATTTGAATTAATTAAATTATAGTTTGAGTCCAACATAGGTTGAAAATCTAATCCATTTGATACATTATTAAAAAATAGATTTTGATTCAAATGATATTCTTCATTTGGAAAAGAATCCATTATTTTTTTTATTTATTATATTTTAATTATTTTAAATTTAATTTAATTAATGCTTTCATTTAATTAATCAAATTAATTTATTTTATTTTTTAATAAAAAATTTTTAATCTTATAATTTTAATTTTACTTTAAATTAAAATTCAACATATTTTTTTATTTTTATATTGTTCTGAATATTTAACATTTAATAAATAATATTAATTTATTATAAACAATTTTTGTATAATTTAAAATTTTTTATTATAAATAATAATAATTATTAATAAAAAATATGACAAGCTCTATAATTAATTTTATAGTTGAAAGATATCTAGCAAATATTTTGGAAATAAACACTTCTCAAACAAATGCATCAATTTGGTCAGGATTAGTAGAAATGAATAATGTAAAAATTAAACCAGAAATATTTCAAACTTTAAATTTACCATATTTAAAATTAATAAATGGATATATAGGAAAGTTAAAACTTCAATTACAAATGCCTAGATTTTATTTATATCCTATTCAAGTTCATATAGAAAAAATTTTTTTTCATGCCTGTCAAAAAAATGTCGATAAATTAGATAAGCAAACAGAAATAAATGGAATGGAATATTATAAAACAAGTAAATTATTAACTCAAGAACAATTAATTGATCAGTTAAATCAATTAAAAAGTGAAAATGTAGGATATTTTCAACAAATAATGAATAATATTCAAATAACTATTGAAGATATTGTTTTTAGATATGATGATGATGTTTCATTTCCAAAAATTCCTTATAGTTTAGGAATTATTTTAAATAAAATGTTCATTAGAACAACTAGAGATGATTTTATATTACCTGAAGATGAATATGAACAAATTCCTTATGCTGAAATCAATTATAAATTAATTCAAATAAAAAATTTTTCTATTTTTATGGATTGTTATAATAATAATGATGATCTTAAATATGATAATTTAATTGAAATAGATGTTAAAGATAATATTCCTAATGACATTCAAAATTATTTGGGAAATATTTTAAATTTTTATTCTTATTGTTTAAGTGAAATTGAAATTCATTCAAAAGATAAAGTAAGTCATCAATATTTACTACATCAATTTGATATGGATTTAAAAATATCTTTGAATGATAATTTAGATAATCAACAACCAAAATATTCTGCTTCATTAATTTTTCCTGAAATTAATTTTTGTTTAACATTAAAACAAACACAAACTTTATTTAAAGTTATGGCTTATATAAATTTAAATTCTTATTATCAATTAGGAATTGCAAATGATTATTATACAAAACAAATAACTCAAGAAGAAAAAGATAAATATATTCAAGATTATTTAAAATATTATAAAGACAAATATGTATCTAAATTAAATATAAATTTTCCTGAAGAATTAAGTAAATTTGAAACAGGATTAACATATGAAACAATTCAAAATTTAAGAAATCAAGTTTATAATAAATTACAATTTATGAGTGAATTAGGTCAAATTGAAAATGAGTTAAAAACAGAAGAAGGAAAATGGTTTTATAGAGATAATGAAAAAATAGAAAAATTAAAAAAAAAATTAGAGGATTTGAAAAATAAAGAAAGTAAATTAGATAATTTACCAAATGATGAATTAAATAAAAAAGGTAGTGTTGAAATAGATCCTTATTATAATTTACCAGATAATTTTGTTTTATATCATGTTGATTTAGTAATAATAAAACATAATTTTATTATTTATGAAGATATGGAATTAAATAAAGAGAAAAATAATTGGAAACCTCAAGGTGAATTGATAAAATTTGTTAATGAAGAATTTATTATAAAAGCTGACGCAAGAAAAACAGGTCAATTATTTATAATGAGTTTAAAAAATGTTATTTTTTCACAGGATAAAGTCAAAAATCCAAATTATAATAAAATTCTTTTTGGTGATGAGCAATTTAATACAGATGAAAAAATATTATATATAGAATTTGAAAATAATCCTGCCTTTGAAAAATCAAATTATAGATTATTAATGAAAACAGAAAGAAGAGTTTATTTAATAATAAACTTATATTCTATTAAATATATTATAAATAAAATTGTATCTGCAATGTCACAATCTATTAATTTTTCTGAAATAAAAAGTTATGCTCAAGATTCAGTTTCAAAATATATTCAAAGTGGTTATGCATCAAAATTTTTTAAAAGTGGAGATTATCAACATTTTAATATAGATATTAATATTAATTTTAAAAGTCCAATTATAATAATACCTCAAAATATAATGAATTTTCATTGTAAAAAATGTATTTATTTTGAAACAGGAGAAATGAATATAACAACTAAATTACCTCCAAGACAAAATTTAGATATTGATTATAAAACATTAAAAGATGAAGAATTAATGTTTGATAATTATATTATTGAATTAAAAGGGGTAAAAATGTCAACTATGGATAATTGTATAAAATCAAATGGATATAAGGGTATTGAAGAAATAATGGTAAAAGATTTTAATTTAAATATTGAATATAAAATGATTTTAAATAATGAAAATCCAAATTTTGATAATGCAATTTGTACATTAAATATTCCAATATTGGATTTTAAAATTACTGAATTTCAAATAAATTTTTTGTTATATTATCTGAAATGTATGTATTTAGAAAATGGAATTTTAAATAAAGAAATAGAAGATGATAATAAAAGATTAGGAATTTCAAATAAATTTAATGAAATTGATGAAATTAAAAATTTTATAAGTGAACAAGCAAAAAAAGTTATTAAAACAGAAGAAAATCAAAATGAAGAAATAAAAGAAAATAATAATGAAAATTTAAATAAAAAAAAATCTCTACAATATAATAATTTAGTAAAAAATTTTGCAAATGCAGGAAAAAAATCTACTGATAAAATTCCTTCATTATTTGATTTATTTAAAGAAAAAAAAAATTTTCATTTTAAATTTAATATTTATAAAGTAAAATATAGTTTTATTAAAAATTATCCAAACAACAAACAATATGAATATCTTATTTTTGAACAAAATAGATTGACTATTTTATTTGATAACACTGTAAATTCTAATATGATTTTTTCTCTTATAATATTAAATGTTAATTTATATGATAAAGAAATAGATTTAAAAGGAAATAAAATTGTTCACAAACAATATGAATGTTTAATTGAAAATGTAAAAAAAGAAGATGATCAAAAAAATAAATCTTTTATTGATATAACATTTTATTATGTTAATAAGTTTTCTTTATCAAATACAATTATGATGATGAATAATTTAAATATAATAGCAAGTTTTGATAGTTTTAAAAGAATGTATCAATTTTTTATGTATTATTGGGGAGAATATAAAGAAATGACTGCAGAAGTTCAAAAAATTAATCAAAGTAAAATTGATAAAGAAGAATATATTAAAAATTTAATAAAAGAAGATAAACAAAATGGAGATGCTATTAATAAAAACTTTTTTGAAAAAGTTAAAAAAATTTATGAAGGAAGTAGAATAATAACTGAAGAAATAGATAAAATTAAAGATAAAAATAAATTAAATAAAAAAAAAACAAAAAATGAATTGATATTAGAAGAAATAAAAAAAGAAAAATTAGAAGATAAATTAATTAAAACTGATAAAATTAAATCAGATTTTCAAATAACTTTTTATATGAATAATACAGTATTAAAAATGCCACTTGATTCAACTTCAATTGATTCTCCTGTATTTACATTAAATTTTAATATGAGTTATATACAAAAATGGAAACAAGAATATACTGAAACAAAACTTTTGCCTTCTTTAACACCTATAAAACAAGATTATACTGTTTATGATTCTTCAATGAATTTTATTATATATAATGCTGAATTTGATATGGTTTATTTTATTGAAAATTTAAATAAATTTACAAATAATTTAACAACAGAAAAATTAATAAGTAATTTTAGATTTGTTTCTCAAATTAAATCATTTATCATTCCTAAAGATGAAATTTATATTTATAATATAGATTGTTTATTTGAACCTTTATTAATAAATTTTGGATTTAGGCAACTTAAAAAAATAAATGAATATTATAATCAAAGTATGAAATTTTTATATACTGATATGAGAGAAAAATATGTCCCTTATATATATCCTTCAAATGAAAATAAAATATATGATGAATTTGATGAAGAAGCTAATAATGATGTTGCAGATAAATTTAATAAAATAAATAATATAAATAAAACAGTAAATCTATTATCAAATGTTAAAACAATAGAAGATAAAAAGAAATATTATAGATTAAGATTAAAAAATATAACAAAAAAAATAATATTTAAAAGTAAAATAAAAAGGCATTTTAGTTCAAGATATAAAACGATTTCGAAAAAATTAAAAAAAGAAGATATAAGAAATATATCTCATTTTAATACTTATATGAATATAAATTTAAAATTAGATAAATGCTCAATAACAGTTTTTGATAATACTCAAATTCAAAAAAGATTATTATTAGATATTGAAATAACTAAAACATATATGCGTTATTTAACAAATTCAATTATAAAAGATAAAACAAATATGGGAAATGCATTAATAGAAATAATAACAGGAAATCAAATTCCTATTGAACAATTTAATATTCAAAACTTATATTATTATATGCTTTGTAATTTTTGTTTAGAAGTTTATTATTATAATTCAAACTTAAGTGAATTTGAGCCATTTATTGAACCTTTTAATATGAAAGCAGAAATTGCACAAGTTGCAAAAATGTTACCAAAAAAATTAATTATAGAATCGAATGATATGTTTGATATTAATATAAGTGCTACTTCAATTAAGGTATTAAATTTATTTTTATTAAGATATTATGAAGATGAAAAAAAATGGGGAAAACCAAAATATTTTAGAAAAGAACAACTTAAATCTAGAGAAGATGAAAAAAGAGAAAAAGATGAAATTATTTTACAATTTAAAAATATGTCAGGTGTTTCAATTAAATTTTGGTTTGACAGCAATCCAGGTTCAAAATTTAAAATTAATGACGAAGAAACTATTTCATTTACAAAAAATAATTTATATGATGCTCAAAATATTCAAAAAAATGGTATGAATAATAGAATTTTAAAAAATAAATTTAGTTTTAATATTTTAGAATCAGATGATGTTAATTCAATAGATTTTAAAGTAAGCAATTATTGTCAATTTAATACAAATTTAAATATAAACGGTGAAAAAAAATATATTGAATTTAATGTTAAAGTAAATACAAATTCATTAATCAAAGAAATTTTATTTGATAGTTCAATAACAATAATAAATCAAACAATATATGATAAAATTATTATATCAATAAATGATGAAAATATTAAAAAAAATAAAATAATAATTAATAAAAATTTAAGAGGTAAAATACCTATAAGTTGGATGATAAGTACAAATCCAAATCCTTATGTAACATTGCAAATAGAAGAAAATTCAGAAAAAATAAAAATATATGATAATATTAATGAAATAATAGTAAATGAAAAAGACGAAAATCAATTAGATGAAATAAAAAAAAATAAGGATAAATTAGAAAAACTATTTAAAAATTGGAAAAATCCTTTAATTTTGCAAAATTTAAATAATTTAAAAGATGAAACAGAAAATAATAAAAATTCTAAAATAATAAATATTATAAACAATAAAGAAATTAATTACCTAACATTAGATTATTTAGCTTTACAATCAACTTCAACAAAAAAAATAAAAGAAAAATTAAAAGAAGACATTCCTATTATAGATGATGTATTAAGTAATAATAAAAATGACAATTTTACAGAAAACAGAGTTAATAAAAATAATATTAAAGATTTAAAAATATTTCCTTCATATGAATATTATATTATTATAAGACCTTTAATAATATTTGAAAATTTATCACCTTTTAATATAAATATAAATTTAAAAGGATTAAATATAAATTTAGAACCATTAAAATCAGAAAATATATATAATATTTCCTCATATGAACAAAATTTAGAATTTAGTTTACAATTAAATTATTATGATAATATTTATAAAAGTGAACTAATTAATTTTAGTGATATTCCAGAATTTTTAAAATTAGAATATAATAATGAAGAATTATATATACATTGTTTTAAAACTCAACAAGACAAATATGATAGATATAATCAATATATTTTAAAAATAGAACAATATAGTACATTATCATATAAATATAAATTTTATTTTGATTATATAATAACAAATAGATTAAAATCTGATTTAATATGTCAATTTACAAACGAAAAAAAATATGATAAAAAAAATAAAAATCCAATAATTAAATTAAAATCAGAAAAAATTAATTTAATTTCTTCATATTTTTTTGATGAAAATAATTTTTATAATAAAATGATATTAAAAACAGATAATACTGATTGGAGTAAATCATTCGAAATACATACAATAGGTTTAGAAGGTGTTGTTAAATTAGAAAATATATCTGATGAAGAAATAATATCCACAAAAAATAATAAAAATCAAAATAATTTTATTGATATCGCATGTTTAATTAAAAATAGTATAAATTATAAATATTCATTAATTTTAATATTTGAACAAAGATATTTATTAGTAAATAATTTAGGAATGGATATTTATTATAAACAAGAAGAAGATAAAGAAAATACCGAATATTTTTGTAAAAAAGATAATGAACAAGAAATATTATATAAATCAGAAAAAAGACATTATAGAATAGGAATTAAATCTTCAAATAACATAATGAATTGGAGTACTTTATTTGATTGTGAAAATATTGAAGATTTTGACTTAATGATTAAAATAGAAAAATGTGATATAGAAAAATATAAAACAAATTTATACAGTTTAGATGGAATTAATTATCATTTAATGATAAGAGTAATAAATAAAACATATGATAATGGAATAATATATATAATGCTTGTATTACCTCAATACCCTTATTTACAAATTGATAATCAAACAAGTCAAAATTTAATTATTAAAGAAAGTAATGATAAAAAAGAAGTTCCATTAAAAATAGCACCGATGAAAAAAGTTCCTTTTGTTTGGAAAAATACTTTAGAAATTAAAAATACATTAGCTGTAGAAATATACAATAAATCAGTAAGTTTTTCATTTTCAAAATTTGATAAGAATATTATAGAAATAAAAACAATAGATGAAAATAATTTAGAAGTTGATAAAATAATATCTTTTTCAGTAAGTACTAAAAATAGAAATTATACAAGATGTTTAACTGTTCAAGAATTAAAAGAAAAAGAAGGAGAACTTACAACAGTTGAAAAAATATTTTATAGAGAGAAAAAAAGACCAACAACTTATAAATATAATATAAGTATGAAAGGAATAGGATTAAGTCTTATTGATGATATACCTAAAGAAATATTTTATATATCTTTTTATGGAATAAAAATAATTTATACAAATAATATATTAAATCTAAATAATAATGCTAAAACTGAAAACACTCAAAATTTAATATTTTATTTAAAAAATTTTCAAATCGATTATTGCTTAAATGATAGTTTAAAAAATATAATTTTTCCAAAGAATCAAATAATACCTTCAAACGAATCAAAAGAAAATAATAATGAAGAAATAGTTCCATTTATAAGTTTATTAATTGAAACACAAAATACAAAAAATATTATAAACGATGAAATATTAACTAAATATCCTCAAATTGATTTTACAATGCAAGAATTTGATATTAAAATTGAACAATATGCAATTGAAAATTTATTAAATTTATCAAATAATTATATTCAATTATTAGATTACAATAAAAATGATGATAAAAAAGAAGAATCAAAAGAAGAAGAATTTCAAAAAATAAAAATAAAAGCTCCTATACAAGATTTAAAAAGAGAAAATGAAAATACAAAAATGATGCTTATTAATTATTTATTATTAGGAGCAATTAAATTTAATTTTACTTTAAGATTAGATTTTACTAATATTTCTACTAACATAATGCCAAAGACACTTATTAGAATATTAGGTGCAATAGGTAATTCTTTTACTAGAATATCTGAAACTCCATTAAAATTTTCTGAAAAAATTTTTGAAAATATTTATATTGATATACCTAATTTAATTAGTAAATTATCATCACATTATACAAAACAAGGAATTTTCCAAATATACAAAATATTAGGAAGTAGTGATTTAATTGGAAATCCCGTCAAATTAATAGATAATATTGGAACAGGATTCTTTGAATTAATTAATGAACCTCGTAAAGGATTTTTACAAGGCCCAAGTCAATTTGGAAAAGGACTTGCAAGAGGAATAGCAGGTTTGATATCAGGTGTTGTGGGGGGTGCATTCGATTCAGTTGGGAAAATTACAGGAACTTTATATGCAGCAACACAACAAATGACTGGAAAAAGTCGAGAAATAATAATTGATGAAGAAGATGAACCTGAAAATATTTTATCAGGAACTGCAGAAGGTTTATTAGGTGTAGGAAAAGAATTGGCTAAAGGATTTACAGGAGTTTTTTTAAATCCTTATAGAAAGGCAAAACAACAAGGTGTTAAAGGTTTCTTTAAAGGACTTGGTTCTGGTTTATTAGGATTGATAATAAGTCCTTTTGCAGCTGTATTTAAATTAGTTAATTCTATTGCAGTTGGAATGAAAAATACTGTTAAATTATTAACAAAAACTCAAATTAAAACTGAAAGATTTAGACATCCAAGAGTAATTATAGAAGGGGAAACAATTAAAGCTTATGATAATGATTTAGCAGAAGCAAAAGAATTGTTATATAAAATACTAAAAATTGAAACAAATAATATAATTTTTAATAAAGATTTTATATGTGGGGAAAAAGAATATTCTGAAAAAGCTTCTACAATTATTTTAACAGATGAATATTTAGTAGTTATATACAATAATGAAAAAATAATATTTAATATAAATGTCAGAACAATAAAAAAATGTGCTTTACATTATCTAAATGATTTATATATAATAGTTTTTGAATTAGATAATATGAATCATAGAGGATTTAATTGTAAATTTGAATATAGTGATGTCTTATGTAAATTATATGATATTATTTCAGAAATGACTAATGCAAAAAAAGAAAAACATAATGTTATTTTTACAGCAGAAGATTTAAAAAATTCAAATGACAAAAAATTAAATAAATTTTATTCGGCTCATAGTAATATAATAGAAAATAATAATTTACAAAATGAATCAAATAAAAATAATAATTCTGGAAATTTAACATTACAAAAAACTATAAATAACAATAATTCAATTTATCAAGATAACATTAATTCTTTAATAGATGAAAAAAGTAATAATTCAAATGATGATGAACATTATAGTGATGCTCAGAGTAATATAAATAGTAGTAAATTGAATGAATAAAATGTAAATAAATAATTAAACATTAAAAATATTTAAAAATAAAAAAATTAAATAATAATAATAAAATAAAATTAAGAATAATATAAAAAAATGAAATTTAATAAAAATAATATATTAATTAAATATTATTATTATTTTTATATGATAAAAATTAATTTAGATTAGAAAAATATTTAACGTTAATTAGCATAATTGTTAAATTCAGTTAAGTCAGACAAGGAATTTCATAATATTTCATCTAATTCTGGGGTGAAATTCTACCTAATAAAACCAAAACGGTCGGTTGATAACTGATTGGGATGGTATTTTATTTTTATTAATTAATTATAAAATAAAAAACATTTAAAAAAAAAAAAAAAAAATATA
>JAEEGL010236221.1_pt1 | contig 11886 bp, 16 predicted proteins | sample 9134231 | NCBI WGS metagenome assembly JAEEGL01 (sample SAMN16246548, study PRJNA631951) | gut metagenome | biome: gut microbiome; feature: rumen; material: fiber-attached | host: Bos | place: Iran: Karaj | collected 2018-10 | reverse complement strand
CGAGCGTCCGGAGGCCCTGGACAAGGGCTGCTTCGTGCTCAGCGGCATCGACACCAAGGGGCTGCTGCAGAGTGTCGATGTGGCCGTGGAGCTCATCCGCAACGGCAACCCCGGCATCCCTGTGCCCGACTACGTGGACGAAAACGTCTCCACCAAGGTTGTACGCATCATCCAGAGCTACGTGGGCGTGGTGAACAAAATGGTTTGGAGGAAGTTCTGAGAGAGTTGTTCGGGGAGCCGGTGCTTCCCGAATTTGGTTGAGGGGTGAAGGCAAGATGGGTTTCGCTAAAGAAGACTTCAAAGAAGTCAAGCGTTGGATAGTACAAGAAAACGAGTCTGTATCAGGAACAATCTGCATAAGACAACTTGACGCTAAAGCATAAAACTCGCTTCCATTAGCCAACTAGTGGCCACTTTCTTGAAAAGATATTAAACAATTAATAATCGAATAGTTTTGAGCAGTAATGAGACTCCTATTTGTAATCGGTAATGGGTTGGACATAGCTCTTGGACTGAAGACGAGTTATCAAGCCTTTTATGATTACTACCAAAAGCAGCCATCTCCTGATAAAGATATTGTGGCTCTAAAACAGAATATGGAAGAGGGGCGTTACAGTACTTGGGCGGATTTGGAGTTGGGACTGGGACAGTATACGGCTTTATGCCCTTCAGAACTAGTCTTTCTCAAGTGTTTAGAGGACATACGGGCTCATTTAGGGGAGTATCTCAGTGAGCAGGAAAAGGGCCTGTTGAATATGTCTGGTTTTAGTAAATTTGTTCTTGAACCATGGTCTTTTATAGAACCTGTTTCCCTTCGCGGCTTTCATAATTTCACGGATAACAGAAGTGGCGAGGATGTAATCAGTATCGTTACATTGAATTACACTTCAACAATAGAAAAACTATATAAATCGGATCACGTTCGTGGACTGAAGAGCATTATTCATCTTCATGGAACAATAGATTCCATTGTGATGGGAGTAAATGATGAAGAGCAAATAGCAAATAAAGTTCTTGCTGAGAATATGGAATTCAAGGAAGAATTTGTGAAACCGATATACAACGATGCCTGCATGAATAATAAGAACAATGAATTTTCTGAACTGATCGCGGACTCAAATGTTTTTATCTTATATGGAACTTCCATTGGTGAATCCGACAAGAAGTGGTGGCACGCTATAGGAGAGCGACTTATTTCGGCTGAGGATCCTGCGGCCCTGTTTTATTTCCCATATGATAAGGGAAAAGATGTCGAAAAGCATCAAAATTATCGTCTAAGGTGGACGAAGGCATATTTCTCCGAATTATTGGAAAAGTTAGGAATAAAGGGTGAATACAATCCCAATGATATTGAGCAAAGAGTTTTTATCGGTATTAATAAATCTTTATTTAAACCAGTTAATGTAGTTAGCCCACGACCACCTAAAGCATTTTAACCGATGATTGTAGTTTAACAGAACTTGATGGTAATTAAGTATGTTTGTTGGTAAGATGCGTATTATTAACGAGCTATACACCTCAATTTGTCTCAAAAATCACGGAAGTTGGTCGTGTAAAAGCAATTTAGGCGGATTTAAGAAGGTTGCGGAAGCTGCATAATGGCGTTCTTCGCTTTATACAAAAAGCTTCAAGCATGCTGTAGATGATGGAAAAGAGGGCATTATGTGCTATTAAGTTTAGTTTCGAGGAATGGGTGACTCAAAAATTGATAAAGACCTGCAGTTGTACTGCACTCTAATGAACGAGGTGAAAAGGAGGATGCTGGCCATAACTCAGATGCGTCAAGGAGTGAGAACAACATCTTATAAGGCAACAAATGTGGAATTCATGTGCTTGCAGATTCGGAAAATTCTCGAACTGATTTCTATGGGATCTCTTGTGGTTAATCAAGAGGAGTTTGACGCCATTGGTCAGAAGTATGCACAGTACTGGAACGCGCGGCTGATTTTGCAGGACATTGAGAGGCTGAATCCTGTTTTTTATCCAGTCGCTATACAAGAAGTTCCGTCGTTAAGGCCAGGTATAATCAACGATCTTCATAATAAAACAACGGGGTTTCTTACACGCGAAGATTTCGTCAAGGTATATGAGAAATGCGGTAAGATGATGCACGCCTGCAATCCATTTGGCTATCAATCTGATCTTGATTATTACAATTCAATGATTCCGAATTGGGTGGACTTAATAATTGGCTTGCTTAACAGTCATCTTATTCATCTCAAAGGAGTAGAGGGGTTTTACCTGATTCATATGAAGGAGAATGGCCGAGAAGATGTACATGGCTATTTCTTTAAGATGGTTTCGGAATGACACAGATATATTGTTAGCAGAGTTCGAGTGATTGTCACCGAAAACTGAGCACCTTGTGTCAATACGGTTCACACACACAGACTTTGATGGATGAGTAGAGGGCGTATGCTAATGCTTCGCCGTTGCTTCGAATGAATTTGGATTTGTGGAATTTGGCTATTGATGGTCGTAGTGGATGGTGAATGCGTAGGAGAGACGGACGGATATGCCGATACACCGTCACCTGGCATCATCTGAGACCATCGTTTGCCTTCGTGGGCTTTTAGAGGAGTACCTTTATGATGAGAATGGGGGTGCTGATAGAGACTGTCGACATGAGGCCTGGTAGAGTTTTGGTGAATGTGCCCGCTGGTCAGTGGCATAGCTTGAAGTCGCTGGAGAGTGGGACGGTGTTGTTTGAGGCGAAGGATGGGGCGTGGGAGCCGCTGGGGGAGGGGGAGATTTTGAGGGTGCCGGAGGAATGAAGAAGGTGTTGAGAGTTGTGTGGCTGTTTTGCTCCCAGGTGTTCATTCCGCGGTGGGGGAGGCGACCGAAGGATTATGGGGAGGAGGGGTATTTGGAGGAGGTGATGGGGAAGGGAAGGGTAAACACGGAATCATAGATATGTGTATCAAACCTATGGTGAAAGCATTCGAGAATCTTGATGGAGTTGATGAGTGCTTGCGAGGATTCTATTCCAACTCTTTCTTCCATATCTTTATTGATGGGGATTTTAACCCTATCATCTCTAAGATTGCAAGCAAGAAATCCAAGGGGACAGCATTGCATGAGTACACACACTATATCCAGAATATTGGCACTCTGTGGGGGCTTTATTGCAGCATTCAGCAATACGAAACAATCATAGAATTTAAGAAAGCTGTTATTGCGGCTGACGTAATAAAACGTCCGTTTACATTCCCCTTGCCTGAAGAGCTTAGAAGAAAGAATGAGTATATTAATCACGGGAATGGAACGAAGGGATATCCAAATTGGAATTTGAATGTGTACAAGCCAATTGATATTGAACGGAGTGAAGTGAGTGTTGCAGGAAAGAGTATGCAACAAGTAGATGTTTCGTTCATATTGACAAATGGCAGTAGACAAACGGTTCAATTAGGCGCCCATATCATCAAAGAGAGTATGGCTGCTTTGTATCAGAGTCTGTTGGATCCTGGAGCAAGCCATGATGATGTGCCGTATAATCTTGTAAAACTAATAGCCGAAAAGCATTTCCCGGAAACAGCAAAAGACGTTAGAAAACTGATTTGTTGTTGCCATACAAGTTTGTTCAGCATGTCGCCAGGAAGTTGTCTTTTAGAGACATTGCAGGAGGCAGAGTATGATTCCCCAAATCTGAATGGCTTTGAGTTGTTCAGCAAGTTCGTTCACACAAAAGATGTAACAACAGGTAAGGGGCAAGAGAAAACCATTATTGAATTCTTCAACGACATGGTGGATAGATTCAAAAGAATGTTGGTTTTTAATCTTGTTGCTCCATTGGATTATATAGATACGGCAATGGGTAGGGTAAGGCTCGATAGCCAGTATTATCCTTTTTTGTCGGTGTTATACGAAGATGATGGAGTTTTTTCCGAAGATGATTTTACAGAGGTTATAAGTTACTATGGAATTCCGTACATTCAGACTTCAAAATATGGAATACATTATCCGCAAGGGAGTGTAGGCGAGGGAAAAGTATGTTCTATTGACGTATTAGAGTTAATAGTACAGGAAGCGTTGTATCGGAGTTTTGTTGATCAGAGACATACCTATTGTTGCCCGCTGTATTATATGTGTCAAGGAACAACCTTAGAAAAGCCCGAATGCTTTTCTAATCCTTGGGAAGGAGGGCTTTGCTCATATCAGATAGTCTCAGAGGCTCTGGGATTAAATAAAAAGATAGTTTTTTAAGCATGGAACCGTTATCATTGAAGAAGTTGTTTGCTCTGGCTGATAGATTCACTATTCCAGCTTATCAGCGGGCGTACTCTTGGGTGGATACACAGCGCGAACAGTTGATAGAGGACTTAAAGGATGCCAAAGATCACTACTATATGGGTCACTTTCTGTTTGAGAAAAACAAAGAGGACCAGGATGAATATTACATTATTGACGGCCAGCAGAGAATGACAACTGTGGTGATATTCTTCAGTTGCTTAATTCACGAACTACAAAAAAGGGATGAAGACCATACCTATATCAATTCCTTAAAAAGAACCTATCTTATTAACACATCGGACACTCAACGGTTCCATACAGTGAACTACGACGATCCTTTGTTTCGGAATTGCATCATAGAAAGGGGAGAGGACGAACCAAGCAATCAACAACTGAAACAGTCAATGGCAGACTCTTCTTCACAAAAGAATATTATAGACTGTCGCAACTACTTTGATGCCGTTTTTAGCAATACGAACACAGAAGAATTAAAACGATGGGAAAGGATGCTGGCTGCCGCACGAATTACTTATCTTGAGGTGGATTCAAAGGTGGATGCTGCACAGATTTTCGCATTTCAGAACGACCGGGGTAAGGACTTGTCGAATCTTGAAGTGCTGAAATCTTTCTTCATGCTCCAAATTTACCTGAAGGGGGAGAAAAAACAGGCAGACCTGATTAATAGTTTGGAAGAATCGTTCAGAAAAATATATGGTATAATTGTAAAACTGAAGACCAACGAGGACTTTGTTCTGCGATATTTCTGGATGGCTTATAATAGGGGCTATAACACGGATAAACCACTTCGGGAAATCAAGGATGAATACAAGAAGAGAGAAATCAAGGACGTACCTCGTTTTCTTGAAGCCCTAGGCGATGCTTTTAAGTATGTACTGGAGGTGGAGCAATCAACTGACCCTGTTGTTGTGAACCTGCGCCGGGAGAACAACTTAGCATGGAGTTTTCCGGTACTTATCAAGGCTAATGTGGTGGCCAAAGTGAGTGGCAGCACTATGAACTGCTTATTGCATTTGTTAGAAAACTTTACTTTCCGTGCCATGGTGAGAGGCGGTAGGGCTAATGTTGAGAGCCGATTGAACAACCTAATTTCAGGAGCGACAACGGAGAAGGTGTTCAGAGATAACATGTTGACATTTATTGACAATATGCAGAATGACTACTGGAGCGACAAGCAGTTCCGCGAGGCCTTGAAAAGCGGCTATATTTACAATAGAAGCAAAGCTTGTTCCTATTTGCTTTGGCGATATGAAGAGTCTTTGCAGGGCAAAGGCTACGAACATGGTCTTTATTGGATTGAAGACGAGACCTTGGAACATATTGCACCACAAACAGAGAAGGGTGAAACCATTGCTAATGGTTATGGTGTATATGATGATAAAGAGCATCCAGAAAATGGTATTGAATCGGGTGAGTGGCTGCACAGTATAGGAAATATGGTATTGGCGTCACGAAAGCATAATAGCAGTTTGGGCAATAGTGAGTTCAAAGTGAAATTGGCGAATTATGGTGCGGCCAATATCCTTCAACAGCAACAAGAGTTAAAGACTCTGTTTAATGATGTGAAAGATCCACTATGGGACTATGCTGCCATTAAGGCGCGTGGTGAAAGAATAATAGAGGCCGCCATGAAGATATGGGATGTAAAGAAGGTAAAGGCAATGCTGTCCAGGCCTTCTGGGGCTTTGTTTTAGCGCTTTCGGCTACGGAAGTTTTAAATGATGCAGGGAAAGTGACTGAGGTGATTGAATTGGCTTCAGGGAGTGAGTGTGTGTCGGTAAGTATTTTGATTGGTCAGTGGCAATCAGCACGTGTGCTGGAAAGTGGTACTGTGATTATGGATTGTAAGGATGGGGCTTATGAGCCTTTGGGTCCGGAGGATATTCTGGAGGTGGCGGAGAAGTGAGGACGGGTCACGCTGCGCGAGGGATGGTGGTAGCGCGGTAGTTGGGGTGAACGGTGTGGGTGTGAATGTTGGTTTGGTGGTTGTGGGGGAGTGGGTGGATAGATTGCCGGTGGTGGGTGATGGGGTGCTGTGGATGCTTTTTTTGATTTGTGGGATTTGGCTGTTGATGGGTCGTAGCGGATGGTGAATGCGGGTGAACTTGGTGCGGTTGTGCCTGTACACCGGCAGCTGGCGTCATCTGAGACCGTCGTTTGCCTTCATGGGTGTTTTGAGGGGGGCTTTTAGGAGGAGAGTGGTGGGGTGGTGGAGAGTGTCGAGGTGAGGGCTGGGTTTGGTGGATTTGCCCGCTGGGCGGGGGTGGAGGCGTGGGAGATTTTGAACGTGATGAAGTGACTATTAGTTTGAAACAATGAATTAACGAATGGATGAACTCAATATAAAGCAATGTCTTTCAGAGCGTCTGAAGAAAGGACTTATAGGAAAGTTATTCTCTGTACAGACTGATGTGACGTTAAAGGCTTTGTTTACCAGAACAGTAGATGCAGATATAGCTGTCTATGATGTTGACGGAAAGCCCGTAGCGGTGTTTGTGCTGAACGTGTTTCCTCAAGCTTGGGCTTTGAGGAAACAGATGGACTTTTCCCTATCAAGAACGTTTGGTATATATGGTATAAGATATTCAGTGATTACAGATGGGGATGAGTTTTTGATGTGGACTAATAATAGTCAGGTGTATTTGAAAACAGATTTTGACAAGGTTATAGAGACCATAAAGAATGGATTGCCGTCCCTTGGTGATATTCCATCTTTAGAGCAAATATGTAATGCTATAATGGAAATTGCCACAAAGGTTAAATTGAGGCAGGGTAATGCTATTAGAGCATTCATTGAAAAGCCAAGGACGAGACCTCTATTCAAGACTGATGCAAATACAGGTAAGATTGAGTTTTCAACACCATCAGTAGAGGATGCTTTCTTTTCTCATTTGCTAAATGGACGAATCCCAACCAAACTTTGTCGCTTTACAACACGACATAATTTGTTCCTTCTTTTTCGGGACGGTAAACAAAATATGTGTAGCATAGTATGCATGAACGACAAAAGTGAAGAAACATATGCAGATAAAAAGTTAGGTTTGGGAGATAGTTGGGAGAAAATGCATTTGGAAAATAACAACTGTTTTGTATTGTCGCTAATGCCACAAGAAAAGTCTGATGATTTGACAATGTGGCGGCTATATGGTGATGATGCAAAAGGAGTTTGCTTGAACTATGAGATAAAGGAGAAACAGAGAGGACGTAAATTGAAAGGGGACTTTTACATTTCCTGTATCAGTTATGGGGAAAGTGCGAAAATCCATCGAGAATTAGATTTTTTAAGTGGCGTCAGTTTAATAAACATAAATCACTGGCAATTCCATTTTAACCGATGGCATATTTGGAAGCATTTCTTTAAGTCATATCGGTTTAAAGACGAGAAAGAAGTGAGGTTATTATATCTATCGGAGGGTAAGACGAAAGTAGAAAAACGGTGGATTGAAAATAGCGATTCTGGCATTGTTTCAAAAATGCTTCTTTTCCCAATGGTTCCAACAAATACATTTCCTTTGACTCTTACTAATGTTATAGTTGGCCCAAAAGCGCCTGAACCGAGAAAGATAGCCGAGCAGTTTAGCTTCCTCGTAAGTCAAGAATGGGACAAGTATTCTAATCCGATATTGATAAGGCAATCAGATATTAAAGAGTATAGGTAGAAGGTTTTGAGTGAATAGAAAGCAGCAATGAATTCTTCTTCTTCTTCTTCTTCTTCTTCTTCAAAGAACCCAATTAGTGAATGCAATCGAAGTTCATATATGAAGCAACTTGGAAGATAAGCAGGTGGAAGCTTCAGCGGTACTTGAAGAATGCAAAGGACTTGGCGGATGAATATTTTGGGCGGTATGAGGTTTTATGCAAATGTTATAATAAGAGAGTATCAAAAACTACGGACGAGAGTGAGGGGGTAAATCAATAAACGTAGAAGCACAATATGTCAGGAAAGAATATTCATAAAGAACCCTTTGATGAGGGGACCATCACGAAACTAGAGATCTTCCAAAAGTATGCCCGTGAATGGCTGCCGACTTTTGTTATGTCCAAAAGGGCGCAAGTGCAGATTTTTGATTTCTTTGCTGGAACGGGCTATGACGTGAACGGCGTGCCTGGAAGCCCTATCCGCATCCTTGAAGAAATCAAGGGGCAACTTAACCATATCATTGAAAACGGAACCATTGTACAGTTATTCTTTAACGAGTACAATAAAAAGAAATTCAAATTGTTGCAAGAATCTTGCAAGGCATTTGAGGACAAGAATCCGGAGTTTGGGTCCAATGTGACTATACACTTTTTCAACAAAGACTTTGAGGAGCTGTATGAGTCACTGAAACCGATTATTGGCGAAGTTCCTTCTCTGGTGTACCTCGATCAGAACGGCATCAAGTTCATTGCCGATAAGTATTTCATGAGCCTGTTAGGAAAGAAACAAACGGATTTCTTTTACTACATTTCTTCATCGTTCTTTATCCGCTTTGGAAGCACTCCTGAATTCAAGAAGATTGTGCCAGAGGCAACGATAGAGGAAATCCGGGAGAAACCTTATAAGTATATTCACAATGAGATTCTGAATTACCTAAAAAGTAAGTTGCCGGAGGGCTCTGAGGTTAGGCTTTATCCATTTACCATCAAGAAACAAGCAGGCGTGTATGGTATCATCTTTGGAGCAACGCACATCTTGGCGGCAGACAAGTTCCTGCGGCTGGCCTGGAAGATAAACGAGGTGAACGGTGCTGCCAACTTTGATATTGATGACGATTGGGCCAAAGACCAGTTAGAGCTATGGGGGCCGCAACCCATTAAGAAGGTGGATGCGTTCAAAAGAGAACTACGAAAAAAAATTCTGGCAGGTGAAATTAATAACAACCGAGAGGCTTTTGAATATACTATTGAAAAAGGACACATAGGCAGCCATGCGAAGGAGGAGATTTCGGAAATGAAGAAGGAGAAGTTGATTACATATGATGCATCTTCGCCGAAGGTAACGTATGAAGCGGCCATAAAGAATAATGAAATTGTGGAATACAAGATAGAAAGAAAGTTATGAGTACATCGAAGATAGAATGGACGGATGCTACGTGGAACCCGGTAACGGGTTGTACGAAGGCCTCGGCAGGCTGTGCCCACTGCTATGCAGAGATAATGTCGCGAAGGCTTAAGGCAATGGGTGTGCCCAAATATACCAATGGTTTTACGGTTACACTTCATGATGAAGCTTTGGACGAGCCCAAAAAATGGCGGAAGCCACGCGCAATTTTTGTCTGCTCTATGAGTGACCTGTTCCATCAGGATGTTCCTTTTGGGTTTGTGGATAAGGTGATGGAAACCATTAGGGCTACGCCACAGCACCGTTATCAGCTTCTTACCAAGCGGGCGGATCGTATGGAAGAGTATTTTCGTACTTGTGCAGTACCCGGAAATGTATGGCTGGGTGTCACTGTTGAGGCTCCATCCTCAAAGAAAAGAATAGACTCTTTGCGCTCAATCACCGGTGTTCCCATTAGGTTCCTCTCTTGTGAGCCTTTGTTGGATGATTTGGGCGAATTGAATCTGAATGGAATAGATTGGATTATTGTTGGAGGTGAAAGCGGAACCCAGGCTCGGCCCATGAAAGAAGAATGGGTGCTGAACATTAAGGCACAATGCAAAGCGGCCGATAAGGCTTTCTTCTTCAAGCAATGGGGGACTTGGGGCAGTGACGGCGTGAAACGAGACAAACATAAGAATGGCAAGAAACTGGGAGGAATAATTTGCCAGGAAATGCCGGTCTAAGTGACGGAAATGTGTCCCTATGGTATACTATTGGTGACGGACATGAAATAGTTGGTTATCGTGATCTTTGGTCCGTCTTTAAGTATTTCCAGTCATAGAGCAGGAGCGCGGGACGGTGATTTTGGCGTGTAGGGACGGAATTATGAGCTTTCTTAACGGTAGATAAGATTACGGTTTTTGCCGTTAATGTTACTAACTCTAAAGGCTGTATCGTTAGTAACGGAATGGGTGATAAACCTGAAACGAGAATTGATTTTAAGGACCTCTCATTGTCTGGTAAGTCATTGAAAATCTTGGCTTTATGCGTTGATGACGCCTATACGAAGAAGGAACTTTTATTAAAAATAGGAGTTACTGCTCAAAAACTTAACGTTAGGAATATTATTAACCCTTTGATTTCTGCTGGATGTCTGACTCCGCATGACGAGGATCATGAGAAGGTAAGAAATGTGATGTATTGCATTACGGCACGCGGAATAGAATGCCTTCGGTTTCATGCCGCCGTGTAAGCATCCGATAAACGACGTCTATTAGGGCTGCCCGTTAGTGGTTACCTTTGCATCAAAGACTAAGAGCCATGATGACAAAGGAAGAAGTCGCCCAGGTGATTGCCTACTGCGATGAGAACAAGATCAGTTACAAACAGCGCATGGCGGAGCTTGGGATCAATACCTGGTGCTTTTATGATGCCAAACGCAAGTATGCACAGAAAGAGGAAGGCCAGAATGCCGGAGAGTTCCCTCAGTTAGTCGCCTTTTATCGGAGGTTCACCACAAAAGAAAAGTAAGAAAGATTTGAATAAATCAAAGTTATTGTATTATCTTTGTCAAGACAATAATATTATAACCGATTTGAGGCATAAAACCTTTGATTATGGGAACTGACGCATAATTATTTGACAGCATGAAATCAATATTGGGCAGTATTTGGAAATGGATTGTGGGGTGTGCTACTGTTGCATCATTACTTGGTCTTGTGCTCACTTTCACTTCGGATAAGAATGCAGCAATCATCTCGTTGATTGCTTTCTGCTTCTTCTTGGTAATCATTATCATAGGTGTATTTATTACTATGAGTCGATTACTCAAACAGAATCATCCGGAGCCTTATCAAAGAATCTCATCCTTCTATGAGTTCCGTTCTGATGACGGACAAAAGTCTGTGTTTGAAATGTATCGTTTGATTCAAAGCAAACGAGCGTTGCTGACTCATATTGAGTATAAGTTTAAGTGGAGTGGAACTAAAGCCCCTACCATTTCATCTAATAGTCAAGTATTAGGCCCTGTAGTTGCTTCCCATGATGAACACACGTGGGACAAATGTGATATTCATTTCAAGACGCCACTGACTTACAACGAAAGTACAGTCGTTCACATCAAAACGCAGAATGACGATTACGACGGTAAAGCTCAGCCTTATATCTCATCTAAACTAGATTCACCGATTAAGATAATGCAGTTTAAAGTACTGCTCTCATATAAACCCGACGACTATACAGCCAAGGCTAAGTATGAGCGAAAAAAGATTGATGTCGACGTTGATGTTGATTCAAGCTGGGAGTATATTGATTCAATTGACTTTGACACTAAGTACAAGCAGTATCAGTATGTCGATGTAGATCCCGAACCGGGATATATCTACCGGGTTATGTGGGAGAAGTAGTGCTACAACTCATGGGACTGCGTTCAGTAAATGGCTAAGCACATCTTTAGGCAATTAGCCAGAACAATGGTTACCTTAAATCACTTGAAAATGGACGTGAAGATAACCCAATCACTATTGGACAGTCTCACCGCGCAGGCGAAGGCATCGCCGCGGCTGCGGATGAATATGGACCTGCGGAACTCTGCTTTTGATGGGTCGCAGCGG
>JAEEGL015562886.1_pt1 | contig 11887 bp, 11 predicted proteins | sample 9134231 | NCBI WGS metagenome assembly JAEEGL01 (sample SAMN16246548, study PRJNA631951) | gut metagenome | biome: gut microbiome; feature: rumen; material: fiber-attached | host: Bos | place: Iran: Karaj | collected 2018-10 | reverse complement strand
CCATGATCTTCTATCCTCTGTCCACACTGATGCTTGCAGGGATCCGGGACATCCTTATCATCTCCACCCCTCAGGACCTCCCCAATTTCGAGCGTCTTTTAGGCGACGGAAGTCATTTCGGGCTTCGCCTCAGCTATGTTGAGCAGCCTTCGCCGGATGGTCTTGCCCAGGCCTTTCTGCTTGGCGAGGACTTTATCGGAGACGAGGCCTGCGCTATGGTGCTGGGCGACAACATCTTTTACGGCAACGGTTTCGGCAGACTTCTGCGCGCCGCAGTGACCGATGCGGAAGAAAACGCCCGTGCGACTGTTTTTGGCTATTACGTGCCCGATCCGGAACGCTTTGGCGTGGTGGAATTCGACGAAGAGGGAAAAGCCGTTTCCATAGAGGAGAAGCCCAAGTTCCCCAAGAGCAACTATGCCGTCACGGGGCTGTACTTCTATCCCAGGGGTGTGAGCGAGCGCGCAAAGGAGGTCAGGCCCTCCGCACGCGGCGAGCTGGAGATCACCACGCTCAACGAGATGTACCTCAACGACGGGCTTCTGGACGTTCAGCTGCTGGGACGCGGCTTCGCCTGGCTGGACACCGGCACGATGGATTCGCTTGTTGAGGCTGCGGACTTTGTACGAATGATCCAGAAGCGGCAGAGTATCGAGATCTCCGCTCCAGAGGAGATCGCCTATCGAAACGCCTGGATCAGCAGAGAAGAACTGATCGACGCTGCCGCGCAGTACGGGAAATCGCCCTACGGTACGCATCTGCGCAGCGTGGCAGAAGGGAAAGTCAGAGGCTGAAGGAGAAAAACATGACCATTCTTGTTACCGGAGGAGCCGGATTCATCGGCTCGAACTTCATCTATTACCTTCTGAAGGAACACCCTGAAGATCGCTTGCTCTGTGTGGACTGCCTGACCTATGCGGGCAATCTGTCCACTTTGAAGGAAGCGCTGGAGAAGCCAAATTTCAAATTCTATAAAACCAACATCTGCGACCGCAAGGGGATCTATGAGATCTTTGAGGCGGAAAAGCCTGATATCGTGGTAAACTTTGCCGCAGAAAGCCATGTGGACCGCAGCATCGAGTCGCCGGAGATCTTTCTTCAGACCAACATCCTCGGCACGCAGGTGCTCATGGACGCCTGCCGCAAGTACGGCATCCGGCGTTATCACCAGGTCTCCACGGACGAGGTTTACGGCGATCTGCCCCTGGATCGCCCCGACCTGTTCTTTACGGAAAAGACGCCCCTGCACACTTCCAGCCCCTACAGCGCTTCCAAGGCCTCGGCGGATCTGCTGGTGGGCGCCTATCACCGTACCTACGGGCTGCCTGTCACCATCTCCCGCTGCTCCAACAACTATGGTCCCTATCACTTCCCCGAGAAGCTGATCCCCCTCATGATCGCCAACGCCCTCAACGACAAGCCCCTGCCGGTTTACGGCACCGGCGAGAATGTGCGCGACTGGCTCTACGTGGAGGATCACTGCCGCGCCATTGACCTGATCATCCGCAAAGGGACTGAGGGCGAGGTTTACAACGTCGGCGGGCACAATGAAATGCGGAACATCGACATCGTGAAGCTGATCTGCAAAAAGCTCGGCAAACCCGAGAGCCTCATCACCTTTGTGGCGGATCGCAAGGGCCACGACATGCGCTACGCCATCGACCCCACCAAGATCCATCGGGAACTGGGCTGGCTGCCGGAGACCAAATTCTCCGACGGCCTGGAAAAGACCATCGACTGGTATCTGATCCATCGGAAATGGTGGGAAACCATCATCAGCGGCGAGTATCGGAATTATTACGAGCGGATGTACGGGAATAGATAATGTATCTTTCCGAATGTTTGTTTCCCGCTGGAAAGTGGTAAAGAAAAGTGAGGAAGGTTTTTTTAGCTTCTGGTGTTACCCCATCCAAGGAACACCCATGGCTTTCTGTGATCGTTCCGGTTTATAACGGACAGCAGTATTTGAGAAAATGCATTGATTCGATTCTCGGGCAGACTTTTGAGAATTTCGAGCTGTTGATTTTGGATGACGGGTCTACGGACCAAACGCCTGACATTTGCGAGGCTTATGCGGCGAAAGATCATAGGGTTAGACACATCGCAAAGGTCAACACCGGCTGCTACCACAATCGTCTTACCGGTTTCTACAAAGCGTCAGGTGATTACATCACAACGATTGACGCAGATGATTACTATTTATCCAATGACGTTTTTGAATTCCTGTATCAAAAGATTCAAGAAAAACCGTGTGATTTGCTTCAGTTTGGAATGAAGCAGGTTTATCGCCACTTGACTCGGCGGGGTCTTGTTAATCATGAAGACTGCATAGTCCGTGGAGAGCAGTTTCAAAAAAACGAATATGTCAAGCTGTTTGGCCTTTCCACACCGGGTCAGCACCTGTTTAGTTATGTACACGGTAAGCTGTTTTCCAGAAGACTGCTGAACAATCTTCCACCTCTGGGACCACCCGAGCGTATTTTCTCAGGAGAAGACATTGTGATGAACCTCTACCTTTTGAGAGATTGCCAATCTGCTCGGTTTTTACCGATTCAGCTCTACGGATACAGGGAAACAGCTGGTGGGACAAAGCGCTTTTCGAAAACAGCCATGCTAGACTTGGATAAAGTGTCTGCCCATAAGCTCATGTTTGCCGCAAACAACCCATATGCAGACAAAGCAGCAATTGAATACCGTATTTTTGCGGATATTGCCGGCAGCCTTCTGTGCTTTACACAGGATGCATTAAGAAACCTGACTAAGGAACTGACGGTTCCTCTTCTGCAAGAATCATTCTCGCTGCCTAGTTTCCAACTAGCACGGGAATACTTTATCCGAAACCAGCAGCATACCTGGACAGGAGCCGATCTGCTCCGCAGCAGCGACCCTGAGAGATACTGTGCAGAAGGAACAAGGCGAAATCGTAAAAACCGACTGCGTCGCTCTGTAGATACTATTCTCAAGAAAGTGTACGCGGGAATATAAAAAGGATCAAAGATATGATAATTGTCACCGACCGCAAGGGGCACGACATGCGCTATGCCATCGACCCCACCAAGATCCATAACGAGCTTGGCTGGCTGCCCGAGACCCGATTCTCCGACGGCCTCCAGAAGACCATCGACTGGTATCTGAACAACCGCGAGTGGTGGGAGACCATCATCAGCGGAGAATACATGCACTATTACGAGAGAATGTACGGCAATCGCTGAGGGAGAATCACATGAATATCCTTGTAACCGGAGCCAGCGGGCAGCTGGGTCATGATCTGGTGATCGAGTTGACAGCACGAGGACACCGCGTCACCGGCGTGAGCTCCAAAGATTTTGATCTGGCCGATCCGACGGCAATACGGTCCTATCTGCTCGAACTTCATCCGGACGCGGTGATGCATTGTGCGGGTTATACCGCAGTCGATCGCGCAGAAGAGGACACTGAGCGCTGTGATCTGATCAACCGCGTGGGGACAGAAGCCGTCGCGCGCGCCTGCGCTGAACTGGACTGCAAGCTGCTGTATATCTCTACGGATTACGTCTTTTCCGGCGAGGGGGAACGCCCCTGGGAGCCCGAGGATCCACCCAAGCCGCTGAACACCTACGGCTTGTCCAAATGGTACGGAGAAGAAGCGGTACGTACGCAGGTCGCAAAACACTTTATTGTCCGCATTTCGTGGCTGTTCGGCATAAACGGGAAGAATTTTGTGCAGACCATGCTGCGGCTCGGAAAAGAGCGGGCGCAGATCCGGGTCGTGGACGATCAAATCGGATCGCCCACCTATGCGAAAGATTTGGCCGTTTTGCTCTCGGACATGATCGTCACCGATCGATACGGGACCTATCACGCCACCAACGAGGGCACCTGCAGCTGGTATGAATTTGCCTGCGCCATCATGGACCAGGCCGGTCTCCCCTGCCAGGTCCTGCCGATCTCAAGCGAGCAGTACCCGTGTCTTGCCCGACGTCCGGCCAACAGCCGCATGAGCAAAGAAAAACTGACGCGAAACGGCTTCCATCGTCTTCCGTCATGGCAGGATGCGCTGCGGGACTATCTCGCAGAACTGAAGGAGCAGGAAAATGAGTAAGATCAAAGTCACCCCCTGCAGGATCGAAGGGATGTTCGTCATTGAGCCCCAGGTATTCGGCGATGAGCGGGGCTATTTCATGGAGACCTATAACCAGCGCGATATGGCGGAGGCTGGCTTGAACATGGTTTTCGTGCAGGACAACCAGTCCATGTCGAAGCAGGGCGTGCTGCGCGGCCTCCACTACCAGATCAGGCATCCCCAGGGCAAGCTGGTTCGCGTGATCCGCGGTGAAGTGTTCGATGTGGGCGTCGATCTGCGCCGGGATTCTCCCACATACGGGCAATGGCACGGAGAGATCCTCAGCGCGCAAAACAAAAAGCAGCTTTATGTTCCGGAAGGCTTCGCGCACGGCTTCTACGTACTCAGCGAGGAAGCGGAGTTCTGCTACAAGTGCACAGAACTCTACCACCCCGGTGACGAAGGCGGGATTCGCTGGGATGATCCGGATCTCCATGTGCTCTGGCCCTTGATCGAAGGTGTTCCGGTGCTGCTGTCGGAAAAGGATAAAAAGCAGAAATCCTTCATGGAATATACGGATTCGGCCGAATAACAGGCCGAAAAACCATTGGTATGGATTGCGTCTGATGGATATGCTTCGGCAGCATGAAAGTCGCTCTTTGAGGTTTTGGCACGGGAAGTGATGGAGAAATGAAGAAAACCCTACTCGTTTTCGGGACGCGGCCCGAGGCGATCAAAATGTGTCCGCTTGTCAACGAATTAAAAACGCGCAAAGAGATCCAAACGATCGTGTGCGTGACGGGTCAGCATCGAGAGATGCTGGATCAAGTGCTGTCTGCTTTTTCGGTGAAGCCGGATTATGATCTGAGCATTATGAGAAATGAGCAGACTCTCTTTGACATCACGAACAGCGTCCTCAACTCCATCAAAGCGGTCCTGGAAAAAGAAAACCCGGACGTCGTCCTCGTGCACGGGGACACGTCTACGGCCTTTGTAACGGCCCTGGCCTGCTTCTATCTGCAGATCCCCGTCGGTCATGTGGAGGCGGGGCTGCGCACTTATGATCTCACCTCCCCCTACCCTGAGGAATTCAACCGTCAAGCGGTCGGGATCATCGCCCGGTATCATTTCGCGCCGACAAAGCTGGCCGCCGACAATCTGATGAGGGAAGGAAAAGATCCATCTTCCATCTATGTGACAGGCAACACCGTGATCGACGCGATGAAGCATACGATCCGGCCGGACTACACCCATCCCGAGTTGGAATGGGTCGGGGAAAACAGGCTGATTTTCATTACCGCGCACAGACGCGAAAACCTCGGGGAGCCCATGCATCGCATGTTCAGGGCGATCCGGCGTGTGCTGGATGATAATCCGGACTGCCGCGCCGTTTATCCGATCCATCTGAATCCCGCAGTAAGAAAAGCGGCTCAGGAAGAGCTCGGAGACTGCAGTCAGATCCATCTCATCGAGCCGATCGGCGTCGTGGACTGCCACAATTTTGAATCCAGGTGCTATCTCTGCCTGACGGACTCCGGTGGGATCCAGGAGGAATGCCCCTCCTATGGGAAGCCTGTTCTCGTAATGCGCGACACGACGGAGAGACCGGAGGGCCTGAAAGCGGGCACCCTTCGTTTGGTAGGCACACAGGAAGAGTCTATTTACTCCTCTTTCACGGAGCTGCTGAACGACCGGGAAGCCTATGAAAAAATGAGCAAAGCGGTGAATCCCTACGGCGACGGCTTTGCGTGCAAACGGATCGCCGACATCCTGGAATCGGGCGTATATCATCCCTGGACCGCGGAATGAGCAAATGAAAAAGAAACGGCGAACACGGCATGTCTCCCTGGTGTTTTTGGGGATACTTGCAGCGCTATTCCTGTATGGATATATTTCTTCTTTGTTCCTGCACGTTGAGCATTACTCTCTTGAAGCGAATATATCCGGTCAGATCCGCATCGTTCAGCTCTCCGATCTGCACAATGCTGAGTATGGGCCAAACAGCGATCGGCTCGTGGAGCTTGTTGAAAGGCAGAGACCGGATCTGATTTTTCTGTGTGGAGATATGCTCAATGCGGACGATTCGAACACCGAAATTCTGACGGCCTTGGTCAGGAATCTTTCTCAGTCGGCGCCCGTGTTTTTCGGTTACGGCAACCATGAAAAAAGCTGGGAAAGAAGCTTCGGAAAAGATCTGAGAGCCATCCTGGAAGAGGCTGGCGCGACTGTCGTTGACAATGACTATGTCGATCTGGAGTTGAAGGGATGCGAGCTTCGAATCGGAGGATACATGGGCTACTATCAAGCGCCGCATCTGACCTCGAAAGACCCGATACAGCAGAAAAAGGAGTCCGCGTTTTTTGAAAGCTTTCAAAACACAGACCGATTCAAGCTGCTTATCAATCATATCCCGACCCAATGGGTTGACTGGGATTACGTGGACAAATATCCGGTGGACTTTGTCTTCTCCGGCCACTACCACGGCGGCATCATACGCATCCCGATCCTCGATCGGGGGCTGTACGCGCCGTACGTCGGCTGGTTTCCTCCGTTTTCAAAAGGAGTGTTTTCCGGATCGCTCACAACCTGCGTGCTGTCTGCGGGACTTGGGACCGAATACCACATCCCGCGCATCAACAACCCTCCGGAGATCGTCGTGGTAGATCTGATCCCGGCCGGCAATAGATATTAGATCTTGTTTCGATCCGCAAAGATGGCTGCGATATTATCCTGAAAAAGTGTTGGGTGCAGTTTGGCCTTTCAGCCAAACTGCACCCAACACTTTCTACTTTGGAGGATCCGCAGACGCGTTTACTCCTCAGGTTTATTCGATTTCGAAGATTTGTGCGAGGTTTTCGAGGAGCTGCGCTCCGATTTGGCGCTTTTCCTGTCCGCTGCGTAAGCCTTGGCGCCGTAACCGTAGCCGCCGTAGCCGTACTTACCCTTGTAACCATAATAACCGTAGCGTCCGCCGCGGACTCTGCCGCCGTTGAGGATACAGCCTGCAATGGGAGCGCCGACAGACGTCAGTTCCTCAACGCCCTCAAAGATATACCGGCGGCGGGCGTAGTCGCTCATAATGACATAGGCCACCGCATCCACATAGCGGACCAGCATCATGGCGTCCACCAGCACGGCGGAGGGAGGCGTATCCAGAATGACGATGTCCGCCCGGGAACTAAGCGTTTCGATCAGCTGACGCATCTCTTCGCTGCTGAGGATCTCCACCAGGTGGGCTTCCCGCTCGCCGCCGGGGAGCAGCGTCAGCCCGATGGGCGTACCGTGATCATTCACTTCACAGAGGGCTTCTTCCAGGCGACACTTGCCTCTCAGGATAGAAACAAGTCCGGGATAATTCTCCTCCAGGCCGAAGATCTGGCCGACGGTGGGATTTCGCAGGTCACAGTCTATCAGGACCACTCGTTTGCCCTTGCGGGCCATGGAGATCGCCAGATTCGCCGCCACGGTGGATTTGCCCTCGCCGGAGATGGAGCTGGTGACCATGAGCACCTTTTTGTTCTCCATCAGACGCTCCAAACGGGTCCGGACCAGGCGTACCGCCTCCACGTAGTCCGAGTTTTCCCCGTCGTACAGGATATTGATCTCCGTACGGGCAGCGTTCCGACGCTGCTTCTTTTTGTAGAAGGGCAGGGTGCCGAGGCAGGTGATATTCAACAGGGAGCGGAGTTCCGTCTCGTTTCGGATGGTACGGAACGTTACCGCGTTGATCAAAACAAACACGAGCCCCAGCGCAAGCCCGATCGCCGCGCCTTTTTTGATGGAGCCGCGTATGACGGATGCACGCCCGGTATCCGTTGGCTTGCCGCTGTCGTCGATGACCTTCAGCTCGGTCTGTCCCACGACAAACTGCGCCACCTCAGGATAGTTCCTCAGCACGGACTGCAGTGTGTCATAAGCCAGATCCGCGTCCCAGGACGTGGCTGTGATCGTCAGAAGATTGGTGCCGGGAATGCTGGAGACGTTGATGGTGGCAGGAACGGTTTTCATACCGAGATCCTGCGCAATCACGTCAGACAGGGCGCCGCTGGTCAGGATATAGGGGAAAACCAGGCCCATCTGCTCGGCCGTGTTCCGGTTGGCATAGGCCCCTCCATTGACGATCTCCACGGCCACTGTGGCCTCCGCAACGTAAGTCGGGGAATAGTTGACCTTGGTGCGGTAATAGAACATCGAAGCGAATGCGGCCGTCAGGAGCAGTACCACAGGCCACAGGCGGCGCAGCCGGTGCAGATAGTCGTTGACAAAAGACAACAGGTCGAACTGCTCAAACTCCGCAGTTTTCTTTTCTGTGTTTTCACTCATGGCGTTCCTCACTTATCCGCTTTCCCGTAGTGGCCGTACGCTCCGTATTTGCCATACCGGCCGTAGCGGCCGTAATGGCCGTAGCGGCCGTAACCGCCGTAGCCGCCCACGGTCCTGCGGGCGCCGGGAAGTCTGCGGACCTGGTTCAGGATGCAGCCGGCAAACTTCGCATGGCAGTCCCGAAGAGAGTCGATGGCATCGTTCAGGTCCTCGGCCAAAACAGTATCATACTTTACCACCAGGATGCTCATGTCCGACAGGTCCGACAGGACTTCCGCGTCGGCCATAAGAGACATGGGCGGCGTATCGATGATGATAAAATCGAAATGATTGCGTACCACGGTGATCAGCCGCGCCATAAATTCGGAGGATACGATATCCGTGGAATTGGAGATGTTGCGTTTGTTCATCAGGAGATCCAGGTTCCGCTCCTCATCGTGATACATGGCATCGCCCAGGGTCGCCTGACCCATCAGAAGCGCGCCGAGGCTGGCCTTCAGCTTCTCGTCGGAGTCAAGAAACAGATTGTGCTGGGAGGGCCTGCGAAGGTCGCCGTCGATCAGCAGCACCTTGTAGCCCTGCTGGACAAGAGTCAGCGCAAGATTCGCGCAGATCGTACTCTTCCCCTCGTGCTCCTGTACGCTGGTGACCAGGATCGTCTTTGCCCCCGAGCGGTGCGCCTGCGCGGAGATATGGGCGGCGATCTTCTTGTAGCGCTCAACGAACTCAAATTTTGCGGTGAGTTCCGTGACCAGATGCTTTCTCTTTCTGCGGCGGAACCAATCGCCGAGGTTTTGGTATCGGGGCTCAAAGTGAAGCATCCCCAAAGATTTGGCGTCCAGCTTGCTCTCCAGATCCTTCTCGCTCTTGATCGTCTTCTTCTGATAAGACAGATACATAAATGCCAGAGTGATGATGAAGGCGCTGATGATAAAAGCCTTCTGCGTCTGTCTCCTGGCGGAGAAGGATGCGTCCGCCCTCGTGGGAACGGCAGGATCCTGGAGCACGTCCATCACCATATCTGCAGACACGTATTGGGACAGTTCCGTCATGTTGTACATAATGGAGCGGATGGTGCGATAGGTGTTTTTGGGCGAATCTGCCGTGACCTTCAGCGTCATCAGATTGGTCCCCTTAATAACGCTGGCGCTGGCAGCCGCCTGGAAGCTGTCGGTCCCCAAGTCCTGACAGACTTTTTTCTTCAGCAGATTGCTGTTGAGCAGATTGGAAAAACTGCTGGCCATGGTAGAAGCCGCCGAAAGATTGCTGTAGGTATAGTTGCTGGAGGTCTTGGAACTGACAACGAAGGTCGCGGTCGTGGAGTAGGTGTTGCGGAAGTCCGCACGAACGCTCATATTTACGATCAAAGCAATCGCGACCGCGCCTAAGAGGATCGCCCAGAGATTTCGCAGTGTGTCCCGTATGATGCTGTACAGGTCCACTTTTTCCAAGATGGAGGAAAAATCCTGTATATTCTCGTTCATTACTCACCCTCCACCACGACGAAAAGTGTCGTCGAGCCAAAATCAGTCCGGAAAGTCCCGCCGTTCCCATCAGCAGTCGATTTGGTCAGACGATAGGTCACTGTGTATACGCCCGGGACGTTGTAGTTCACACGATTGTCGATGATCAGCACATCGGTTTCCGGATCAAAGCCCAGGTCGGAAAACTTGCGGTAATTGCCGGCCGTCCAGATCCCGTCCAAATAGCTTCGGTAATTGGGCTGTTCTCCTTTTCCCACGTAGATGATATAGTCTGTCAGCGCGGGAGACGCCTTGGAATAGGTCTCATAATCCTCAAAAGATGCTACCAGCTCCAGATTGGTCGTATCGCCTGCGCTGTTGGTCACCTGAAGATATAGCTTCCGGTTGCTGACAGATTCGCTGGAGATATTCAGGTCTCCCTGGTTGATCTTGACTTGTGAGGTGATGTCGCCGTCCAGACAGTCGATGGCACGCAGGTAGCGGAAGAAATCATAGCTGGAGTTGCCGGCCACATAACGAAGGGGCTGTGTCAGTACGAAGCGAGGCGAATGGTAGTCCGTGTAGATCAGCTTGCGGGTATAGGTCCCCACGTTGTTGCTCTCGTCAAATGCGGCATAATACACATTGCGGGTATTCTTCGCGACGAACTTGGACTGAGATACCACCACAAGGCTGTCCGTTACGTCTCCGTCCAGATTGTCCGTGGCGGTCATCCTGGCAAGAAGATCCTCGTCCCTGGCGTTGACGCTGATGTACAGGATATCCGTATCCGCACTGATCTCCGGCGCCGTGTAGTCCGAGGTCATGTATTCATGAATAGTAGTCCCCATAAAGATCGTAAACACGATCAGGAAAAAGATCAGGAGTAGAATTCTGAGTTTTCTCACGAGTGAAAGTCCTCCTCGGGCTAAAATGGATTCTTATTCAAACGGGATCGGTTCGTATCCCAGCATTTTGCGTCCGCTCAGGATGCGCGCGGGGTTCTCTTCCAGGAGAAGGCGTCGGTAATCCTCTCCCCACACTTCGGACAGATAAGCGTTGATCTGTTCCATGTGGGTCGTGCGCTGGATGGGGCTGTGGGCGTCGCTGGCTACGCAGGCGGCAAGTCCGTGCTCCAGCAAAAGCTCCGCCATGCGCATCGGGTCCGGGCCGAAGCGACCCAGGAGACTGCCCTTGTTGATTTGAAGGCCGAAGCCCTCCACGCACCACTCAAAAGCGATCTGGGGATCGTACGACAAGAAATCATAGCGTTCCGGATGGGCGATGATGGGCCAAAAGCCCTTTTCACGGCAGCGCCGTAAGACGTGCAGGCAAAAATCCGGGTCTTCCTGAAAGGCAAATTCCATCAGAAAATACCGAGTCCCGTTCAGGGTCCAGATCTTGCCCTCCTCCAACAGCTCCGGAAGATCCGGGGTGGCGAAGACCTCCATCCCCTTCACCAGGCGAAGGGGGATCCCGGCAGCGCGCCGCTCCTCATCAAGCGTAAGAAACAGGCAATCCATCCCGGGTCCGGCGTAGTTTTCATACTCGTCCGGAATGTTGCAGTGTGGGGTCGCCACCAGGGTCTCCACGCCGCTCTCCGCAGCCATCGACAGCATCTCCAGAGACTCGTCCATGCTCTGGGAGCCATCGTCCACGCCGGGGAGCACATGGGTATGAAGATCGATCATGCTCTCCCCCGCTTTCAGAAATCCATGGCCATACGGCTGGATTCTTCTTCACTCAGTTCGGTGACCCGTTTGTCTACGACCCGGTAGACCCGCTGGCAAAGATTCAGCACCGTGGGGCGGTGAGTCGTGACGATGCAGGTCTTGTTGGGCCGCTGCCGGACGATGTTGCGCAGCACCTGCCGCTCCGTGGTCACGTCCAGGGCGGAGGTGGCCTCGTCCATCAGCAGGATCGGCGCGTCCCGCAGGACCGCCCGGGCGATGGCGATGCGCTGGGCCTGGCCCTCGGACAGGCCGCGGCCCCGTTCGCCCAGCTTGCTGTAAAGGTTCTCCGGCATTTTGGACACAAAGTCCCAGGCGCAGGCGATCTT
>JAEEGL015466344.1_pt1 | contig 11887 bp, 14 predicted proteins | sample 9134231 | NCBI WGS metagenome assembly JAEEGL01 (sample SAMN16246548, study PRJNA631951) | gut metagenome | biome: gut microbiome; feature: rumen; material: fiber-attached | host: Bos | place: Iran: Karaj | collected 2018-10 | reverse complement strand
GGATGCAGGGTAACCGTCAACAACGTATAGAGGAGAAGCTCCGTTGAGTGAACTCACACCACGGACGCGTATGTCAACTCCCTCGCCGGGCGCACCGGTACTTTGGCGAACCTCGACGCCTGCGACCTTGCCCACAAGGGCCTGACCTACAGTTGCGGAAGTCTTTGCCAGCTCTTCTGACTTGACAGATGAAATGGATCCCGTAAAGTCGCTCTTGCGCATGGGACTGTAACCAACGACCACCGTCTCCTCAATAAAGTGCGAGTCTTCCTGAAGAATGACGTCAATCTTAGCTGTTGAGACTGACACTTCTTTGGTCTCATATCCGAGACAGGAAAAAACCAGGACCTCGCCCTTGGCGGCCTGTATTGAATAATTGCCGTTAACATCGGCAACGACGCCGCGCGCGGGAGACCCCTTCACTACGACGCTGGTTCCGAGAACGGCTACACCCTCAGGAGTGGTTATTGTTCCTGAAACAGTCATCTTCGAGTCCTGTGCAAATACTGAGAAAAGCATGCACATTGAAAGACAGAAAGATGCAATCAAAGCAATTATTCTTTGCATATTATTAATCTGTTCAATTATTGAATCTATATTCTGTATGATGTCCGATTACTGAACGGTTATTTCCCACGCACTGATTGTGTACTGGCCGGACCCGCCGGTTGTACTTGCGCACGTGAATGTCCTGCTTGAACTGCTAGTGGTGAAGTTATGTGTGACGTCAGAATCAATCTGATTGTCTTCGCACATGATGACACCGCCGTTCTTATTTGAGTATGTAAACTTGACGGATTTGATATTTCTGCCGGACTTGCTGTTTAGTATCAGTTTGCCGCTGTTGCGAGCCATATAGAATCGCCATCCTGTCCAATTGGCAAGGACATATCCGTTCTGCGATCCGCTGGGGTTCTCAGGAACAGTCATGGAAATATCTCCATACTCGGCCTCTAAGATATTGACCGTCTGTCCAGCTGCTACAGGCTGCCAGCCGCTGGCCTCTGCCAGTTCCGGTGTAGTGAAGGTGAATACCTCCGGCTCTGCGGGAACGGTAGTGGGATCTCCGAGGGCGTTGATGACCCCTGCACGGAACTTGGCGTCGGGGCCATAATTGACAGATGTCGCCTTGTCTCCACTATAGAGTTTGAGGGTGAAGCCTTGAGCGAGGGTACAAGGGAGGACATTCATGAAGAAGACACCCTCCTTCTTTCCGGTAGCTACGGTGATCTCATACTGACTGTCGGCCTTGCTGCCGTCAAATGGAGCCAGGTAAACAGCAGAAGGCGAAGCCGAGGTCATATCAACCTTGAAAGCTCCGCTGATTTCATTGCCCGCTATTTTTTCATTGACAACCATTGAGACCTTGTCAATAGTATTGCCTTCGGGAAGTTCAAACTGAAGTGCGGAGCAGACGTGCTTGAAAGCGAGATTCATATATCGCGTGCCGTCATCAATTTCTTTATAGGCTACTGAAGGACAACAGATCTTGCCGGATTGGACGGGATTGACACCGGGGCAGCTGAAGCTCTTGACGTTGTAGTCCTTTATTCCTGCGCTTGAAACATTTTCACCAGGATAATATGCAGCAATGAACTTGCTTCCGGTGTTATGGGTAATCAGAGCGGAAGGGGTCTTTCCGGAACTCGCCAAAATGATTTTGTCCATCTGATTGGCGGCCGCATCTGATAGATAGTAGACCTCATCCCCAACAGACCAGGTCTGTGCCCCTATGCTGGTGAATGAAGCGTTAGACAGCTCGTTGGTGGAAGAGAAATCTGAGGCTATGAGAGCAGTCTCTATGACACTCGGATCAAACTCCCGATCAACATAAACGGGCCTTTCCTCGGTGCAGGAAAATAAGGCCACGACAATAAAAAGAATAAGGAAAAGAAATTTATTCTTAATCATATGAAATGGATTTATGAAAAATCAATAATAAAACATAGGTCCTTATTTAACGATGACAAATCTAAAGAATTAGTTTCGTAAAATCATTTAATAAATAAAGTTTAATTTAACAAACCATGAATCCAACCGCTATTTTGCTGAAAATTAATATGTTAGCCTTATTATCCGCAGAATAATATATTTGAAACAATATTATAAAAAAGGTGCAAATATTTGCATTATATAATTAAACATTTTATTTTTGTAGCATGGTTGATTCTATAAATAGCATTGAAAGAGAGATACTTGGTATACTGATTAAATCAGGCAGCATGCAGATCAGTACAATCTCTGCGATATCGAGATTGAGCATTCCCACAGTAACAAAGTACATGTCCCACCTTCTGGAGAATAATCTTGTAATTGACGCCGGAAGGACCTTAAACGAACGTGGCCGCCATGCTACTTTGTATGCCGTAAATGGAGAAACATACTTCTTTGTGGGGGTTGATCCGAAGCAGACCGTCATATATTTAGCATTGATGGACTTGTCAAGCAGATTAATTAAAGAGGTTGAAGTACCATACCAGTTCTCCAATACCCCGGAAACACTGGAAACCATCTGCTACAATGTAGATAAATTCATATCGGACAGTGGTATCTGCAGGGATAAAATTGCCGGGATAGCGGTCAATCTTTCCGGCCGTGTCAATCCGAAAACGGGGCACAGTTACAGCATTTTCCATTTTGAAGGCCATGATGAGCCTCTGTCTGATGTCCTGACTGAGCGGTTCGGAATCAATACAAGCATAGAAAACAACACAAGGGCCATGGCTCTAGGCGAGTTAAGGACAGTTATCGGCGACAGGTTTAAGGATTGCCTTTTCATCAATGCCAGTTGGGGAATAGGCATGAGCATAATAATTGACGGAAAATTATATTACGGAAAGGATGGTTATTGTGGAGAACTGGGGCACACCAACGTTTTTGACAACGAAATAATGTGCCATTGCGGGAAGAAAGGATGCCTGGAAACGGAAGTTTCCGGAAAAGCTATCTGTGAGCTTATAAGGAGACGAATCAGTCAGGGGGAAACATCCCGTCTCGGTTCAGCCGAGCATATATCGGAAAAAGATGTCGTCCTTGCGGCAAATGGAGAAGATCCTCTTTCAATCGAGCTGCTTGAAAGGGCAGGCTCGCTTCTTGGCAAGCAGGTCGCAAATATAATCAATATATTCAACCCCGAGGCTGTGATAATTGGAGGGAGCCTGGCATGTGCAGGAGACTACTTCCTTCAGCCAATCATTCAATCCGTCAGGCGCTACGCCCTCAAATTAATGTTCAAGAACACGACGATCATCCCATCGGAACTTGGAACCAGAGCCGGCTCCATCGGCGCATGCCATGTTGCGAGGGATAAGTTCCTGAACTAAACATTCATTTCAATTCGCATTAAAACATTTATTATTATGACTATAAAAGCAGAAGGCATAAAGAAATCATTCGGAGACCTGCTTGTTCTCAAGGGGGTTGATTTCGAAGTTGACAAAGCCGAGGTCGTCTCCATAATGGGCGCATCGGGAGCCGGCAAATCGACTCTCCTCCAGATTCTCGGGACTCTGATGACGCCGAGTTCCGGGTCAATCGAGATTGACGGCAAAAACGTCCTCGCCATGGGAAGCAAAGAGCTTTCCGCCTTCCGCAATTCAAAAATCGGATTTGTCTTTCAGGCCCACCACCTTCTTCCCGAGTTCAATGCCCTTGAGAATGTGATGATCCCTGCCCTGATTGGCGGAAAGAGTAAAAAAACAGCCGCAGAAGAGGCTTCAAGGCTGCTTTCGGAGGTCGGGCTTTCGGAGAGGATGACCCATAAGCCCACCGAACTCTCGGGCGGAGAACAGCAGAGAGTCGCTATTGCACGCGCTCTTATCAACGCCCCGGCTATCCTCTTTGCCGACGAGCCTTCAGGCAATCTCGACAGCCGTACAAAAGAAGATATTCACAATCTCTTTTTCTCCCTTCGGGAAAAATTCGGGCAGACAATTGTCATTGTCACTCACGACCCTGACCTTGCCGCCATGTGCGACAGGACCTGCGTCATGAAGGACGGTCTCTTCGTAGAATGAGTGTTTTCCGATTCAAAAAGTTCGAAATCCGGAATGAACGTTCACCCATGAAGGTGAACACTGACGGAGTGCTTCTCGGAGCGGCCGTAACTCTCACAAAAGACATAAAAAAGGCAGTAGACGTCGGTACAGGAACGGGGACAGTTGCACTCATGGTCGCCCAAAGGCTGTCGGAGATGGGAATGAAAGACTTCTCTATCCTAGGTGTCGACATCGATTCTCCGTCGGCCGAGGAAGCTTCGGAGAACTTTGCAGCCTCGCCATGGAAAGGTAATCTCTCTGCAGAGCTCGCCGCTCTTTCTGAACTTGAAAGACGGGATTCCCTTTATGATCTCATTGTTTCGAATCCTCCTTACTTCGACAACTCTCTCCACAATCCTGACGAAAGGAAAAACACGGCCAGACACACTTCCGAGGGCGGTCTTTCATACAGGACCTTGATTGAATACGCATCCAAAAAGCTTACTGAAAACGGGCTTCTTTCAATGATTCTCCCCTATTCCGAGAGGCGTGCCATCCTTAGGTACGCCGCCGGCTTCGGCCTCTATCCGACAAGGATTCTCAGTATTCGCACGACGGAAAGGAAAGAGCCTTCCAGGATGATTGCAGAGTTTTCCCTAAAAAGGGCGGATACTTTGGAAGAAGATCTTATTATATACAAAAACGGAGCGGCTTCCGAAGAATACCGCTCCATCACAAACCAATTTTATATCAATCAATAAAGAGCTAATCTTTAGTCTCTTCCGGGCCATTGCGACGTCCCTTTCGCTCTCTGCCGGGAGCCTGTCCCTCATGCTTTCTGGGATCACCCTCTCCCTTGCAAAGATTGTTGATCTGTCTGGAACGGAACTTCTCTTCCGACAGATATACTTTTGCAACTTTCGATGCGGGAAGGACATCGCTGAATTTGTCAAAGTATTTATTGTCAACCTCCTTCACCTTGGAATTGATCTCGACAAATTTTTTAGTCAAAGAAGTGATTTCTTCTTCGCTCTTTTCCTCCGCAATGGCTTTATTCAACTCTTTGAAAGTCTTGAACTTTGACTCCATCAACTCCTGTTTCTCCTTTTCCATTGCGTTGTATACTGGCCAGAAAGCTTCAGCCTCAGCCACAGTCAGATCAAGTTCGGATGTAAGAAAAGCTATCTTTTCGGCTTTTACCTTCTCCTGCCATCCTCCCTTCTTGCCCTTTTTCTCCTGATTGCCGGCAAAGGCGCTGGTGGCCACAAGGGCCGAAAGGGCAATGCACAAAAAGAGTTTAATGTTCTTTTTCATCTTCAACATAGAAATTAAATGATTCTACGGGGACTCCCGTTGCGATTAAATACTCAACTATTTCCTCTTCTGAAAGCGTCTCTGCTTCGAATTCTTCCGAGGTCATTACGTCGTAAAGATCAATTCCTCTGGAAAGTTCGGCAATGAGCATGCTTTCATATTCACCCTGCACGTCCGGAGTAGCAGTGCGGCCGAGAATAAAGTTCCCGAGGACGACGAGAACGACGATACTGGCCACGAAGGCTAAATAGGGCCTGAAAGAGAAAGAATTATTCTTGGAAGAATAAGAGTAAGGTAGAGCAGAGAGTCTCTCCTTCAGATTCTCAAAATAGCCTTCGGGCGCCAGTATGTCTTTTTTAACCATCATTTCGTTCATTTAGACACATTAAGTATCAAAAAGTTAAAAGGATATATCAAGTTTTTTTAGAGCCTCCCTGATTTTTTCCTGAGCAATATGGTAAGAAGCCTTCAAAGACCCCACGGAAGTATCGAGAACCCGAGAAATCTCCTCGTACGGCATATCGTCGTAATATCTCATAATAAAGACTATCCTCTGTTTCTCAGGAAGTTTCGCTATCTCTTTGCTAAGGGCCCTCTCTGCTTGAGTCCCGTTAAAATAAGGATCCGAGTCGATTTTCTTCTCTATTTCCGCATCAGCATTCTGAAATCTCAGCAGCGAACGGACCTTCTCTTTCCGGAGAAAGTTAAGGGTCTCGTTGGTGGCGATGCGGAACACCCAGGTATAAAGCTGCGCCTCCCCCCTGAAGGAGGGAAGCGCTTTCCATATCTTTATGAAAATATCTTGGAGAAGGTCGTCAGTGTCTTCGTGGGAGCACGTAAAACGGCGGACATGCCAGTAAAGTCGTTCACTGTATGTCTCCACTATTTCATTGAATACTTTCTCCAGATTATCCATTTACTTTTTCCTGGCGAGGACCTTCTTTGCTGCTAGAGCAACATGCTCTGCATCAAGGCCATACGCTTTCATAAGTGCAGAAGGCGTGCCAGTCTGGCCGAAACGGTCTCCGCCGTTTATGAATTCAAGGGGCGCAGGAAGCGAAGCTGCCAGGACACCGGCGATAGCTTCGCCGAGTCCTCCGGCTGTGTTGTGCTCCTCGGCAACAACTGCCGCACCGGTCTTTTTAACCGAAGCGATAACCGACTCTTCGTCGAGAGGCTTAATTGTAGCGATGTCGATAACTTCAGCGCTAATACCCTCTGCCTCAAGTGCTTCTGCCGCAAGAAGGGATTCCCAGACAAGATGGCCGGTAGCAAAGATGGTCACATCCTTACCCTCATTCATAACCAAAGCTTTGCCGATTACGAACTCCTGGTCTTCCGGGGTGAAGTTAGGCACTCCGGGACGGCCGAAACGAAGGTAGACGGGACCGTCATATTTTGCAGCAGCTACTGTCGCCGCCTTGGTCTGGTTGTAGTCGCAAGGATTGATGATCACCATGCCAGGGAGGGCCCTCATAAGGGCGATATCCTCCATCGTCTGATGCGTAGCACCATCCTCTCCGAGTGTGATTCCGGCGTGAGAGGAAGCTATTTTAACATTCGTCATTCCATAGGCAACCTCCTGACGGACCTGGTCATAGACGCGGCCGGTCACAAACTCTGCGAAGGAACCGATGAAAGGAATCTTTCCTGCAAGGGCAAGACCGGCAGCAGCACCGACCATATTGGCCTCGGCGATGCCGCACTGGATGAATCTTTCAGGGAACTCGGCTGCGAATGCATCCATTTTCAGAGATCCCTTAAGGTCGGCGGTAAGCGCTACCACCCTAGGATCTGCCTTTCCGGCTTCGAGAAGACCTGCACCAAATCCGCTGCGGGTATCTTTCTTTCCTGTATCTGTATACTTTTTCATACTAAAAATCTTTAAGGGTGGTCTGTGTCAGCTGTGTCATTGCCTCTGCGCACTGCTCAGCATTCGGAGCCTTGCCGTGCCATTTATGAGTACCGGCCATAAAGTCTACTCCATGTCCCATTTCGGTCTTGAAGAGAATCATCGTCGGCTTTCCGGACCCCTTCTTGGCCCTGGCGGCCTTGAAAGCTGCTGCGATACTGTCGAAATCATGTCCGTCAGCAACGACAACATTCCAATCCCAAGCCTTCCACTTTGCTTCGAGGTCTCCCTCTCCAGCAACTGATGAGACCGGGCCGTCAATCTGTTGTCCGTTCCAGTCTGTCATGGCGATAAGGTTGTCAAGCTTATGGAAAACCGCAAACATGCCTGCTTCCCAGATCTGGCCTTCCTCGCTCTCGCCGTCTCCACAAAGAGCATATACCCACTCACTGTCTCCATCCAACTTCTTCGCAAGAGCGATGCCGGCAGCGGCAGAAAGGCCCTGTCCGAGAGAACCGGAAGCCTGGAAGACACCGGGAAGCGCCCTTCTCACTGAAGGATGCCCCTGAAGACGGGCGCCGAACTGGCGGAAAGTTGCAAGCTCCTCGACAGGGAAATATCCCCTACGGGCAAGCACAGAATAGTAGACAGGAGTCATGTGACCTGCAGAAAGAATGAACACATCCTGACCTTTACCGTCGCGTGTCCACGTAGCAGGGTCGTTTTTCATCTCATTGAAATAAAGTGCAGTCAGGATATCCGCGCTCGACATTGAGCCTCCCGGATGCCCGCAACCCGCAAGGGTCACCATCCTGACAATATCCCTCCTTACCTGGGTAGAGATACTCTTCAATTCTTCGTTTGAATACATATAGTGATTAATTATTGTTCATGAGCCTACAAATATACACAAAAACTAAGATTAAACAGAGATTTTTCTTTGCCATTTTTCTCTGAAATACTTATCTTTGAGGAAACCAAACAAAACCTTTATAAAATGAGCGAAGAAGTAAAAAAAGATCCCAGGGACCTCAATGGTGACGGAAAAGTAAGTCTTGGTGAGAAAGTCCAGTTTGCTGCTGAAAAAGCAGGCGAGAAAATCGAAGCTGCAATTGCTGACGCAAAAGAGGATGCCAAGGTAGCCCTTGGAGAAGCCAAAGAATTCTATGCAAAGGCTTCCGACAAGGCAAAGGACATGTACGCAGAGGCAAAGGAGAGCGCTAAAGATCTCTACGACAAGGCTGCTGACAAGGTCCAGGACCTCAAAGACAAGAAGGATAAAAAAGAAGCATAAATCCCTCTTACAATAAACCGCAAAAGGCCGATTCTTGAAAAAGTATTCGGCCGATTTGTGGTTTGTCCGGGAAAAGTATAACTTTGCAGTCCTATGACTCTACTTCTCATATTTCTTTTTGGAGCGATGGCGATATCGTTCCTTTGTTCCCTTCTGGAATCGGTGCTGATGTCCACACCGATTTCTTTCATCTCAGCCAAAGTTGAAGAAGGTGACAAGAACGCAAAGTTGATGGAGAAGATGAAGGATGACATAGACCGTCCTATTGCAGCTATACTTTCTCTCAATACGATTGCCAACACTCTCGGCGCAGCCGGAGTAGGCAGGCAGGCAACCATAGTCTTCGGAAGCGAATGGTTCGGGCTTGTCTCCGCAATAATGACAATCCTTATCCTCGTCTTCTCCGAAATCATTCCAAAGACCATCGGAACCTCCAACTGGAAGCATCTCCTCTGGCTTTCAAGGATAATGAACGGCCTCATTTATATAATGTATCCGCTCGTCATCCTCGTCCAATTCATCACCAAGCTGGTTGCGAAAGACGCAGAGGATGAAGAGACTTTCAGCCGTGAAGAAGTTGCCGCAATGGCAAATATCGGCGAAGAGGAAGGAGTCATCGACAAGAGCGAGAACAAAGTGATTCAGAACATCATAAAGCTAGACGACATCAAGGCCTACGACGTAATGACGCCGAGGGTGGTCGCCGCCATCGCCCCGGAGTCAATGACGCTGAAGCAGTTCTATAAAAACAAATCTCTGTCCCACAACTCCAGAATCCCTGTCTACAGCGACTCTCCGGAATTCATCACCGGCTACGTTCTTCGCTATACAGTTCTCGAAAAGCTCGCTGAAGACAAATTCGACATCACCCTCGGAGAGGTCAAGCGGAATATCGCCGTATTCAATGAAGAAACTTCAGTGGGAGACATCTGGGAATCTCTTCTTAAAACCAAAGATCAGATTGCACTTATTATTGATGAATACGGCTGTTTCCAGGGCCTTATCACTCTGGAAGACATAATCGAGACGATCCTCGGAATGGAAATCATCGACGAAAGTGATACAATCGCGGACATGCAGCAATACGCCCGCGAGCGCTGGCAGAAACGTCAGAAAAAGTACAATATCAATATCCCTGATCCGGAATAGTATTGGCATAAACCCCGATAGTTTTTGTCTAACTATCGGGGTTTACATCTAATATCAATACCACAACATATCTTGTTTTACTATTTCAAACGAGCCGCGATCATTGTAAATAAAATGATAGATTCTTTCTTTGTTGAAAAGATGTAAATTTTCCAATGGCTCATTGGTCTTTAACCACCCTTTCCTCCTGGCGCTTATTACGCCAGCAAAGAAATCATAGTCCTTACATCGAGTAAAAAAAACGATATATTCGGATTTCTCATTATATTCTTTACTTTCTAAGAAAAGTTTAAAACCTCTTTCGTTATTCTCGTTTTGGGGCTCCTCAGAAACTTTATCAAAGTAAATATCCTGAAGGTCGAATGGATACCACCAAATAATGTATCTTTGTCGATTCAAAAAATCAGGATAAAAGTTGAATGGTATATCGTCAGGGCCAATTTTGAACAGAGGCTCTTCGTCTGTAGTAGATATGACAACATTAGGTAAATAAAGCCGGTCTTTGCTATGTGAAGGAATAATCACCGAACAACTTTCCATGTCATTCATAATATAATTCAACGCAGACTCATACAACTTTTGATAGAATCTTGCATCCTTCTTATTATTCTTTGCATCAACCGTTAGCATCGATATGATTGCTATCAATACTAATAACATCAATCGTTTCATTATCTTTTTTAGCATTATTCTCTCCTCCAATAAATTGTAAAACCATCCAGTGATACCGAGGTCTCTATTGTTGCCTCGTCGGGCCATCTAAAATAGTATAGATATATATATGGAACCCTTGCTGTTAGTTTTGGCCAGAATTGGGTCTCCACTCCCAAATTTACAGATTCTTCGAAGACAGGTGTCGTCTTTAAACAATAACGTTCCGCGACTCCACTTACTCTATAAATAGAGTATAAGTGTTCCTTATCTCCTGCAAGTTTATAAAAAGAAAGAGTGGGAAAGATGACAGTATCCTGACATCCTGCTAATTCAGGTAGGCGTTCCATAGCCTTATCTGAACCCGGAGGGAAAACATAGAACTCTATATTTTCATGACTCTCATTACTGACGAAATTATGAATCCTATTTGCATTTAGTGTTTCCCAACCATCTAGATGAGTAGTAAAATAATACTTTATAGTTGGTCCATAGTCAATCGGGATATAATAATGAGTGATACGAGATGATATTTGTTTCTTGCTTTCATTCCTTTGAAGAGTCTGTATGTCTTTTTTATTGTATTGACGAATACAGTATCCTTCCACCCTTATCGTGTCTTTTGTAAGATAAGGTATCGTGTCGGACCTCTGTGTTTGCTGGACTAGTCCTAAAGTACTAAGTAATAGAGAAGTAATAACAAGGATATTCATAATTCTGCATCATTTCTTGTTAATAGCACCTAATCCAGGAATTCGATATGGATTAGATCGAGTAATCATAGAAACCAAGAAGTGGAGTTTCCATTATTGACAGGTGAACTGTTTCCGCGGATGATATATATGGGAGCAGATGATATTTCCAGAATTCTAAGTAGGAGAAATCAATGTATCTTATGTCCTTTGATAATGGTGTCTCCCAAAAATCTTCATAAGAATCAATACATCCTACAGGGTGCAGGCTGACACAAGAATATAGAAGAGAAGAATCTCGCCCAAATCTCCACCCTTTAATAAACTGACCACAGACCGCCGTTGCTGAGACTATAATTGTTTCTTCCTTTCTTGAAAGATTCTCGACGTTCTTGTTTATACCATTCTTCCATTTTTTAGATATGATCTGTATTACTTTATGGTCTCTTTTCATAATATTCCATAAAGATGCCCATGTTTCGTCATAATGATTGGCTGCGAAGTCTTCAATTACATCTTGGCTGGATCCGCTAGCTTCGTTCCCGAAATCAGTGTTAAACAAAGGAAAACCTGAAGAATCGGGATAGTTAATAGTTGACAATAAATGCTGGGAACATGAATCTGCCTCAACCATCTTCGTATCGAAGAAAGAATATGTTAATGGATATATTCTATTATCTTCAACAGAAAGAGAATCATTAATGGGCATAATCCAAAAATACATCTGCGGAGATTCCCTCGTGCCTCGAATCTTACGCTCGAATGAAATGATAACGTATCTCCCCCTGTCTTGATTCATAGAGGATGCGTGCATGATACACTCCGAAAAGACAAACAATAACAGTAGAATCATGCGTGTCCACTAAAAGTTGTGGACGGTTTATATAAGTTTAACATTTAAAACAAAGTCGGTTCACTCGACTCATCAAGTTCATTGTCAATATTGTAGTTAGGTTTT
>JAEEGL012812476.1_pt1 | contig 11887 bp, 8 predicted proteins | sample 9134231 | NCBI WGS metagenome assembly JAEEGL01 (sample SAMN16246548, study PRJNA631951) | gut metagenome | biome: gut microbiome; feature: rumen; material: fiber-attached | host: Bos | place: Iran: Karaj | collected 2018-10 | reverse complement strand
CTCCTCGTCGAACGACGGCACGAGTTTCTGCATTATATCCAGGATATCGTGCTGCAGGTACTCGAGGTCGTACTTGTCTATATCGTGCGAGCACTCCTGTATCATGACCGAGCAGGTCGTATGGTGCGACGCTATGCACACTGTTCCGTTCTTCACTCCGCTTGCCTGCACTATCTCGATTATCTCCTTGGACACGTCGTGAAACGTCGGTATCCATCCTCTTGACTGGAGCTCCAGCTCCTTCTGATATACTTTGAATTCCATTTTGTTTTTCTCCTTCTTTTCTGGAATCTTTTTTTATTCAGGTATCGGCTGCAAGCCGTTACTTGGGTTATATAAAATGCTGTGAATTCACAAAAGAACAACATTCTGATCAAAAGCTTAAAAACAAAAAACAGATATTATTATTGCAGTATATTCACATTAACCTTTCGATTCAGACACGCGGACATTAAGAGTAACGGTATATCCTCCTCCGGAAATATAAATTTCCGCTTCTTTCCCTTCGGCGTTTTCACTAGCTGAAATCAAACCAAATTCATCAACCGTGACTGACCCGTCAGATGATTTATACGAAATCAATTTGTTTTGAGCATAAAACGGCAGAATCACGCCGACTATCTGAACAGTCTGCAAGGGACTGAGCATCAAGGTGTCGCCATCTACACAATATGTTCTTCCGTCATAACCAAGCACCTGCAATGATGTCTCGCAGTCGGTCCCGAAACCGCACAAATACCTGAAAAGATTATCCGCAATATCATGACCAAGTTTGTTGTAACCAGACTGACAATAATGAAGGTTGTCAGGCGACATCATGCCGTTAGCAACCGTGGCGCTTTCTGATAGCCTTGTGACAAAGAAAATATCATCGTATGTGCTTTGCACAGCATATTGTGCAGCCCTTACAGGAACCATATCAGTCATAAGACCGGTTTCAAGGCTTTCCGGAAGTATATCAGGATCTTTATCATAACACCTTACCGGAATTACGGCAAGAAATGTCATTCCAAGATCCTTCTTGAATCCGTTATACATTTTCAGAAATTTCACATAGTATTCCTTTGACGACATGTGATTGCCGATGTCAAATTCACCTTGCAGCCAGAAACACCCGACTCTGTTTATTTCGTATCCCGATTCCTCTCCAGATAATATCTCTCTGATATAGTTCATTTTCTGCACAGTTCTGACATAATATGCACCGCCTTTGACCCAAAGATTTACTGAAGAACCTGAAACCGCTGTTTGAACCATGAGCGATTTTTCACCAGTCATATTGTACCATGCTTCGGCTATCGAAGAGCCGAAACCCGGATAACCGCCCTCAAGCGAATCCATGCTGTTGTTCTGGTTTGTCATAACGTATGCTGTGCCGGCACGTGGCTTAACAGAATCGCGAGCAGTTCCCATCGTTCCCTCGGCGTTGCTTTGCCCGGTCACAAAAAAAACGTTTACAGGCGCTTTAGCTGTTTTATCAACAATCAGTTCTGAAATAACTTCAGACTCTCTTTTTGCAGTTACAATCACTCCTTCGTTGCTGATTCCAACAATAGAAACGATTCCGTGTGAATCAACTGTTGCAATCGATGTGTCGTTACTCTCGTAAGTAACACCTTCACCGGGTACGGAAAAATCGATGCGGTCATCAAATTGATAAACCAGCCCAAGCGACGGATCTTTCTCGAACACCACTGAATAACATACTGATCCTGATTCGTTTTTTAAAATCACCCTGCCTGTTCCACGCATATCATCTGCCGGTATAACCGCCTGATAATAAGTAACATCAGTTTCAGCTGATGGTTCAACCGATATTTTCGGGACAACCGGATGACCTGAAGGTATTTTAACAGTATATGAAAATACGTTCGGTTCCAGTTTCACAGGAGGTGTACCGTCATCAAAAAATAATTTCTCTACCATACACATATCAATGTCACCATTTGTTGCTTCCCTGCTTCCGTCTCTTTCTGGCTCAAAAGTTTTTTCATTAATTTTCGCACAGGACGTGAATACGGACAAAAGAAGCAAAGCCGTCTTGAATGCTATACTTATTTTTTTCATTTTAATTGCAACTCTTTTTTAAATGATCACGAACTCTGTATCATGATATATGTGATACATGCTCTAAAGCAAATAATACGTTTTATTTTCATGCAACCGACACAAACAAACCGTATTATTAAATGCTTTCTTAAAACCGCTCACAACTGAGGATGTCTGCTCTCAAAAATGGTTCTTATATCATCGTACACACTGTCCGGAATATCGGGAGTCCCTGTTGAGACGGATGGGATCAACTGATCCCCGGCCGCCTTAGGATCGGTACAGCGGGTGTCGTTTCTCCATTTATCGCGTTCTTCAGGGTTTCTGAGATTTGGAATCAGCATCTCTTTTCCTCCGTTAAGCACGGAAAAATGGGCAAACAAACCAACCATACACATCTCGGCCGCTTCGTACACATCAATTGTATCCGCTTTATCGTTACCAAGAATTTTTTCCATAGCATTCCACATGCATCGATAATCACTTCCCCCATGACCTGCGCCGCCTGCCTTCTCCGACAGTTCATCCTTTGGATCATAAGATTTGTGCTCAAATGTCAGATATGAATCATCCGCAGGGAGAAGATCATAAAAGAGATGATTAATATACCGTGTGGAATCTGCCATTTCGCGCTGTGTTTCCATAGAACCAAGTGTCCCCTGCAGGCTGTACCAGACGGAGTTTCTCTTGAGATTACCGTGAGTTGAGCGCACAATCCCGCCGTTTTCCATAGTAACCATCTCAGTCCCGCTTACCCCGGCACGATATCCCATCCGATAGCATATAGGGCGAAACGGAGCTTCAAACCCGACAACCTTTACAGGACGGAGACCGGTTATATGTCGGATAGGACCAAATGAATGAGTACAATAAAAAAATGCTGAAATGCGGTTTCTCCAATGGTCTTTATCACCATACGTTATATCGGGCCAGTTGCGTTCGCAGTTATGGATGTATTCCCCTTCCGCATAATCAAGTTCTCCAATCCTTCCTGCCTGATATATTTTTCTCATTTCCCACGGTGCTTCCATATAACAATAATTTTCGGCATAGCAGTATATCTTTCCTGTTTTTTCAACACATTCGATAAGTTCTACTGCCTCTTTCATATTTTGAAAAGGAAGAACTTCAGAAATAACATGGTGACCTGCCTGCATGGCTTTTACCGCGAACGGAGCATGTTCTGTTGAGTAATTCGCAAGAATCACTACATCCATATCATGTTTCAGAAATTCGTCATACGAGGTGTAATATGCTATGGATTCACCATAGTAAGATCTAACACGGTCCAACGCCTTTTCCCACTTATCACATATAGCTACAATCTGGGCGTTATCTGCATTCACGCAGTAATTGATCATTGATCGTCCCCGGCCAACACCAATTACACCGACTCTAACTTTCTTTTCCATAGTTAAAAACCGTCCTTAATAACCCTTTTTTTTTATCATTAACGGAATCTATATAACCATGTCCGCCGTTTTGCAGGCGGACATGGTTTGTAAAATTCATTTGTTAAACAGCTTGTTTTTTGCCTTTTTTTGCTGTTAATGTAACTCCGATAACACCGATGATTCCGATCAGCGCCACCATTGACATAATATCGCCTGTTTCAGCATTCTGCGGATCGTCCGACTGAATGGGACCTGTAGACTGCGGATAACCGTAATATTCTATTTCACTGATAAACGCACTTCCTCCCCACGTCAGATCGTCGTGTTTGTCAAATCTCAGATAGAATCCGGTGCCAACGTTATTCTCGGTAATCGGAATGATTACCCATCCGTCTCCGTCAGTGTCTTCCGCTTCCGGAACAGCATTTGCTCCGTTCGCGTTGAACATCCACGCGCCCCACGGATTTTCTTCATCGGTATATGCGGCAGAAATGTACTTGAGACAGTTGCTGTCGCCGGGCTCGACCGTTGCCCAAACCTGATATGTCCTCATTCCGAGAAGATCAGGAACACTCGCCGAATCATTCCCCGTGTTAGGTATCGTCAGTCCTTCGGGCCAGACCGCATACTGAACGCGAATTTCGGTGAGCACCATCGGTTCCTCAAATATCACGTGACCTATGACTCCGTACGTCGCATTATTCTGATTGGCATTAACCCAGAAATGACCGCCCTCTTCGGGTTCAGTCTGGTCGAAAAGCTTGTCCACGGTATAGCCCGTGCCAATAAGCGTTTTCTGATTGACATTGCCTATTTCATAAGAATAAGCCTTTGTCAGCAATACGGAACCTTTCGGCGCCTTTTTCCCGGATAACGGAAGATCTGCTTCCGCACTTACCGATGCAATCATCATGCTTGATGCAATGATGAGAGCCAACATGATTGTTAAAAGTTTTTTCATTTTCTTTTTCCCTCCAGAAAAAAATATTAAATTTATTCTCAGAAGCGTTTGTCGCACTCCATTAAGAAGCTATTTCGAATGCATCGACCAACGCACTCATTCTGGTTTTTATTGTATCCTCATACTTAGCATATGTTGACATGAGATTGCCTGTTTTTACGGCCTCGAGGAACATGTTTCCGACACCGCAATCGTATATATGAGTTATCTCATACCTCATGGTGTTTTTGACAATGTCAAGCATTGCCGCGTCTTCAGGCATATCCGTACGTCTCCCCTTCATGGTTTTTTCAAAGAATGCCTCAACCATTTCCGATGAATCGTAAGCCCAGTATTCCATAAGCATTTCAACCATATCGAGATGCGTCGTGCATCCTGAGATTCCCCATGCGCATGTGTAAATGTCAATAAGGTGGTAGTAGCTTTCCTGATTTTCATCATATTTCGGATTAGGCAGAATACCGTACGGAGACTCCATGTTCGCAAACTGATACGCCACGTTGGCGCCGTTCTGAATAAAAAGATAATGGCCGTTTACAAACTGCCCGCGCAGCCAGTCAAAATTGTGTTTGTAACCCGACGTATTCATCCCTTTCCACGCGTCCTCGCAGAATATGACGTTCTGCCTGTCCGACAGCAGTCCCGTAAGCGTCGAAAGCTTTTTTTCGCCCGTGCTGTTAATGCATGTCAGTTCCGGAATATCATCGCTGTTTTTCTCTGACAGCAACAGACCAAGCCCGACCAGCTGGTACAGAGGATGTTCGTACATAAGACCGTAGCGATCATTTCCGTCCATTGCATTGTCCCCGTTCAAGTCAGAACCGGCTTTTTTTACAATGGATGAAAAACTGTCGAAAGTCCATTCGTTGTCATTGACAAGCTGATAAACGTTAACATCCATGTCGATCTCCTGCAGAATATCCTTGTTGTAATATATGAAGCGTGCGCCCGCAAATGCGCTAAGACTGACATTGCACACCGCTACATACAGCTTGTTCAGAATTGACAGCTCCTTTGCGGCATTCTGATCCCACCAGGGATTCTCCATATCGACATAATCGAGATCGTTCCAGTTGTAGAGCGCGTCCTCCGCGCCAAGCGGGAAAAGGGCTGTCATCTGATCGCTGACCACATCGACCATTCCGTCGGTGGTTAACGCGTCAGTACGCGTATATTGGGTCGGATTTGCATTCAAATTAAAATCGAATACAATATTAAAATTTCTTTCGAGTCTGGAATTTCTGTTGTAAACCGCCTGACTGACAATATTATCACCGGCCTCTTCCACAAAAATGTCATCAATATCGTATGCTACGGTACCGTACCGGAACACGACTTTAAAAGATTCCCCGTCGAAATCCCTGACAGGCGGAACATACTCTGCCGACGATGTTTCTCCGGCATCCGTTTCGGTCCCGCGCGTTTCATCTCCGCCGATCACAGATGTCCTGCATGCAACCGCGGAAGCCATCATCAGTATGACGAGAAAAAAGCTCAAAAAACGTTTCATTTTGCTAATCACTCCATGCAGAACGGTTATTTCCCGGTCTGGCTTTTCTTTTTCCTGACCGACAGGATAACAGCGACAGCCACCAACGCCAGAACGAGGCAGATAATTACGGCCAAAAGCCACACAGGACCTGACTTGCTTTTATCATGTTCGATGTTGTCTTTAAGGCCGTCAGACCCGTCATCCGTTCTGTTCGTGACGCCCGCAGATGAGTTTACAGGAACAGCGGATTCACCGTTTTCAAGCGTTTCTGAATCATCTCCGGAGATAACATCGCTGGTTCCTTCCGGCTGTGACGACATATCTTCCTGCGGCAGAGGATAACCGTAATATTCTATTTCACTTATGAAAACGTCTCCGCCGTAATCCAGATCAAGATGCGGCGTAAATTTCAGCCCAAAACCGGTACCGACGTTCTTTCCGTCTGCAGATAGTAAGGATTCAGGAATCACTATCCATCCGTCGCCGTCGGTATCGTCGGCGACGTCAACAAGATCCGTTCCGCTTGGATTGAAAACCCAGTCGCCGTTTAAATGATCTTCATCCGTGTAGACGACACTGATATGCTTCAGGCAGTCGCTGTCACCAGGCTCAACCGTTGCCCAATAGTTCCACGTCCTCATTCCAAGCAGGTCCGGCCATCTGTCCGGGTCCGAGCCCGTGCCTGTATTTGGCATTGTAAACCCTTCCGGCCAGACAGAATATTTGACGCGCACTTCGGTCAGTACCATCGGCTTGTCGAAAACAACGTAACCGATGATGGCGTAACCCGGGCTTCCCGCCTGTGTAACGTTTCCCCAGAAATGCTCGCCCTCCGCAGGCGCTATCTGATCAAACAGCATATCCATGCTGCAGCTGGTATACAGTTTCGGGCCCTGATTGTAACTCCCGAACTCGTACGGAAACTCCTTTGTCAGCAATACGGATCCGTCCGGAGCCGGCATCCCCGACAAAGGCAGTTCATTGCCCTCAGCGTTTGCAAACATTCCTGTCAGAATAAAAGCAAACACAAAAATGAAATAAATTAGTTTCTTCATATTTCCACACACCTTTCCTGGTGAATTTTAATAAACCAACATACTATCACACCGCATGATCATCGTTCAAATATTTAATCTGAAATCCGGAAAACCATTAAAATAACCGGACGAATATTATCATAATAACCAAGGCAAGCCGTTGCATCGGCTCTGCTTTGCATAATATTTTACAACTTTTTTTGAAAAAAGTAAATGTAATAATTCCGAATTACATGGTAAAATGGTGTAAACTGTCATCATACGCTTGCTTTTTATCGCCAATGTGTGCTATACTTATTATGTAACAAGAACAATTTTTGAAAAAACCTTGAAAAAGCAGTTCAGATATGATACAATATATATCTGACACAGATGATTGTGAAATGCAGCCTTTTATCAATCCGGAAAACCGCGGTCTGATCAAAAGAACACAGGCATCAGTCGGATAAGCACTTCAGAATAACGGATTAAAGAGTTACAGATTAATTTTAATTAATGAGGTTAGAACATGAACGATGGAGAAAACATTTGCTTATTTGTCCCGTCGCGCGATGATACCAGCGTAATCAAAACGCTACATTTTGTTCTGGAGAAAATACCAGCGTCGAGCACAACTTTATTTTCAAAACCAACATTTATTGTTTACACAGTCAAGGAAGGTTCAGGAAAAATCTGCTTCCCCATGTTTGAATACCCATTCAGCGAGGGAGACGTTTTTTTCAGTTTTCCCAACGCTCCGTTCCGACTAAAAACAGGAGACCAGAAACTGCAGCTCTACTATATTTCGTTTGTCGGCACTCGTGCCACAAATCTATTAAACGCCCTTGATATTTCATTCACCCGGTGTGTTTTCCCGAATCACAGTAAACTTCTCGATTTCTGGGAGAATTCCTTTGCAATTTCCCATGACAATAATCTTGGCATTCTGTCTGAAGCTGTTCTCCTGTATACGCTCTCGATACTTGCTCCAAAAAATCAGAAGCCGCAGATCAAATCATTGCAAATCGCGCTTGAAATAGTAAAATACATCGACAAAAATTACACGAACCACGACATATCGCTCGGATTTCTGAGCAATATATTTCATTACGACAAAAAATATATCTCAAAACTCATATCGAAAGAACTGGCGGTAAGCTTTACTGACTATCTGCGAAGCCTGAGAGCCCAGCATGCGTGCATGCTTATAGACAACGGCTTGAGAAAACTTGAAGAAATATCTCAGTTGTGCGGATACAACGATCCTTCTTACTTTTCGAAAGTATTCAAGAAAGCCATTAAAATGTCGCCAAGTGAATACATACGGAAAGCCGAAGAAAGCGTTAATGATAATATATCATTCAAGCAGAACGATATCATCAACAGCTAAAAATGATGCATTTTGTCTACGATATACCCAACCGCGATGGGTTAAAATTAAAAACCTTTGTTTTCCTCCCTGATGGCGACCCGCACATAGAAAACGGTGCGTTCCCGACTGTCATCTACAGAAATCCGTATACCGCTTATGATAATCCTTTTGACTATTACAGACAGTTTTCAGAGCCGCTGGCCGAAGGCGGGTATGCGGTCGTCGTACAAAACTGCCGCGGAAGAGGCGGAAGCGAGGGTGAGTTTATACCGTTCGCTTACGAACGTGAAGACGGACTTGATCTAATAAAATGGGTTGAAAACGCCGGATTTTTCAACGGAGAAATATACCTTGCCGGGGGAAGCTATCTGTGTTTCGTTCACCTGTCATATATGAACACCCTTCCTGAAAGCGTAAAGGGTGCATATCTTCACGTAATGTCCGCGGACGGCACTTCTGCCTTTTTTAAAGCCGGCGCATTCAAAACGGACATAATACCCGTCTGGTATCTCGGACTTTATCACACCGAACGGCTGATTCACAAAACACCTCATGCAAGCTATAAAACCGAATGGGCAAAATTGCCGAAAACTGATTACACAAGACGCTGCTATGGCTTTGACGTTCAGCCCTTCAATGACATTTTTCTTCTCAGAAACGACCCTGACGCATGTAAAGGAGCGTTTTCCGATGCAGCTGATTCGTTCAGAAATCTCAGAATACCTGTTTTGGTTGCAGACGGATGGTCAGAGATGTTTCTGGACGGAATGATTCAGATGTGGGAAGAACTTCCGAACGAAACAAGAGATAATTCGGCTTTTCTGCTTGGTCCGTGGGGCCATCATCTGAACATTGAAAACAACTGGTGCTATACATTCGACAACAACAGATCTGTTTTTTGCACACCGCGTGAATGGTTTGACCACATCAGAAACGGAGAACCGCTCAAAAAAATCCAAACGGGGATGATAAACTATTACATACCCGGACAGAGCAAATGGAGCGTTTCTGAACATTTTCAGAACGGCTGCAGCTCTGTTGAGTTTTATCTACATAGCAACGGTTTGCTTTCCGGAACAAGGCCGAAGCCCGGACAAATGAGCTTTAATGCGGATCCCGACAACCCTGTCTGGTTCCCCGGTGGGCCGAACACTTTCTGCACATCACCTGTCGGTTTCGCCAAACAGCCCGATCCTGGTTTTAGTTCCGATGTTCTGACCTTCATTTCGGAACCGCTTTCGGACAATCTTTCAATACACGGTAAAGCAAAACTTATTCTTGATATTTCATCCGACTGCATGTCAACAATGTTCATTGCAAGAATGTGCTGTATTGAACAGAACGGCAACGCTACGGTAATTCAGGATGCCCCGTTTGTAATTGATAAAATTGAACCGAACACACCGGTAACCGTTACGTTGAATTTTGGTTTCCTGTGCTGGACAATAAGAAAATCCGAGAAACTCAGGATAGACATATCTTCATCAGACTCGCACAGTTACATGGTCCATCCAAACGTGCCCGGCGATATTTTTTCGCAAACAAAAAAGGCGATTGCTCACCAGACTGTTTTCACAGGGAACAGCAGATTGATTATCCCTACAGATCCACCGGTGAACAATGCTTCTTCAGACAGGTTATAAACTGAAAAAAGGATTTATTTGAAAATCCTCACATAATGACGGAAATCGTTTATTGAAATGTTGATTTAACGGAGACGACATGATTAATATTTACACTTCCATGCTTAAAATGTCCGACGGGGCACGATTGTACACTCGCGTGATACTGCCCGGAAAAGGGAGATTCCCTACTGTTTTCATGAGATCGCCGTACACCGCCAGAAGTGAAATCACGCCGCAGACATACAAAGATTACGCAAACGATCCGTTTATCCGGCACGGATATGCAATCGTGTATCAGCACTGTCGCGGGCGTAACGGCAGCGAAGGCGAATGCATACCGTATTCCGATCTGGAGCGAACCGACGGACTTGATACCATTTCATGGATAAGAACTCTCCCTCATTATAATGGCGAGTTATACCTTTCCGGAGGCAGCTACACCGCCTCCGTACTGCTTATGCTCCTGAACGACGATATTCCGGACCTTAAAGCTCTCTGCGTTTCGGTTCAGACGGAAAGCATGTACCACCGCAATTACTTCAACGGGTTATGCCGTACATGGTGCGGATTCTCCTGGTGGCTGTCCATGATCTCACAGCAGCACGACGTTATCGCGAAAGACGCAGAGATTTTCCAACGCCCGTATGTTCAGATGATCAGACGCGCTGTCGGAAAGAATATGCCGGAGTTTACCGCTCAGCTTCTTCACAACAAATATGACGCATTCTGGAAGAACGATCCGCGTATCGGAGCAATCGAAAAACTGCGCGTTCCGGTTCTTTTCACCGGCGGGTGGTTCGACTATTACTGCTACGGGATGTGCTCCATGTGGGACAAACTTCCGTCGGATACGCGTAAAAAATCGTGTTTTATCATGACCCCGTTCGGCCATGATCTGTGTGAACGCAACCCGTCCGACTATCATTTTCCGGATGCGTCTCTCAGCCACGACAGGGAGGCTCTGTGGTTCGACCACGTTCGCAATGGCTTGAAGTTTCCATACGGTGAAATCGGGAAATTCAACTACTTCCTGATTGGCGGAAAAAAATGGCAGACAGCCGAAAGCCCGTATCAGAACGACCCGAACTACATATTTTACTTTTCACAGAAAGAAAAGCTTCTGCAATCTGAACCGGAGCACGGTGTTATCTCATACGTATATAACCCCGACAATCCCCATCATCACGACAGGCACGACTATATGTTTCTCCGTGACGACTGTGCGCACGACGACGTACTGACGTTTCTGAGCGAGCCTTTTGAAAACGATACGTCGTTTTTCGGCCCGATAAGGTTCTGTGTGTCAGTGACCTCTGATTGCACCGACACTGCGTTCTTCTTCAGACTGTATCTGGTTGAAGACGGGAAATCATACAACGTCTCCGACGCTGCATCCACGCTCCTGCACAGCAACCCTGAATGGAAAAGAAAAACAAAATGCCAGCTGGACGTCCTGTCCCAGCCGACAGCATTCATTGTTAAAAAAGGCGGGCGAATCCGGGTCGACGTTTCATCATTCAGCGACTGTTTCGTGCCTCACGCCAACACATCCGTTCACTTCGCGCTTGCTCGAAAAACACATATCGCCCTAAATTCGGTTTATCTGGGCGAAAGTTTCCTTCTTCTTCCGCGTGCTTGTCAGAAAAAAACATTATAATCCGAAAAAACAACATTTTCGCCAGAACGCACCGTGTTATGCTCACTGAACGTCGCTTTCGGCTTCGGCAAAAGACACGCCCGCCGTGCTTGATACTGGAAGCGAAAAACAGATTGCCTTTGCCTCGGAATTTTTCCCGCACTCACGGTTTACCGCGGACATTATTGCGTTTCTGCCATCCGTGCGCGTGACGATCATAATGATCTCCTTTTCGGAGGCGAGCGTAAAGCCAAGGAATTTCTCGCCGCCCTCGACGCCTGTGCCCCTCGCGTGAATGATGGTGCCTCCCCCCGCGCCCTCTCTTCTCGCAACGTTCATTAT
>JAEEGL012153826.1_pt1 | contig 11887 bp, 8 predicted proteins | sample 9134231 | NCBI WGS metagenome assembly JAEEGL01 (sample SAMN16246548, study PRJNA631951) | gut metagenome | biome: gut microbiome; feature: rumen; material: fiber-attached | host: Bos | place: Iran: Karaj | collected 2018-10 | reverse complement strand
GGGTTGAGACTGTATACTATAGTCTTTGGCAGGTGCCCCTCCGCTTCGAGTGCGTTGAGCAGATCGGCGGTGGCCTCTGCCGTGCTGCGGTCGTTTATGCAGTCATATCCTGTGTCTGCGCCTATGCGCTCATACATGTGCGTGTTGTTGTTGCGCTTTGCACCGCAGTGTATCTGCATAGCCCAGCCCAGGCTGTGGTATTCCCTGCCCATATGCAGCAGGAATGCGGTCTTGTACTGCAGAGTTTCCTCTGCGGTGAGGGTCTCTCCCGCAAGGCGCTTCTTGAGCAGCCTGTCCGCTGTATTGTCATCGACAGGGGAGAAGAACGCGAAATCAAGTCCGTGATCGGATATCCTGCACCCCATCGAAGCAAAGAACGCCATCCTCTTGTGAAGTGCCGCTTTGAGACCGTCCCATGAGGATATGTCCGTTTTGCTCACATCCGACAGATGCGAGATATACTCCGTGAAGTCTGGCTTTTCTATATTCATCGCCCTGTCGGGTCTCCATGCAGGGAATACCTTCACCTCAAAGGATGTATCATCCGCGATCTGCCCGTGGAAATGCAGGTCGTCCGCAGGATCATCGGTGGTGCATATCACATCCACGCCGGAACGGCGTATGATGTTGCGTGCGGTCATGTCGGCGGATGCGAGCCTGCTGTTTGTGAGCTCCCATACCTCTTCGGCGGTATCGGCACTGAGTACGCCGTTATATCCGAAATATCTCTGCAGCTCGAGGTGTGTCCAGTGATAGAGGGGATTGCCTATCGCACGGGATATCGTCGCCGCCCATTTACGGAACTTCTCATAGTCGGGCGCATCGCCTGTGATATACTTCTCACTCACGCCCGCAGCTCTCATCAGTCGCCATTTGTAGTGGTCACCGCCGAGCCATACCTGTGATATATTTTCAAACTGTCTGTCCTCCGCTATCTCCTTAGGGTCGATATGACAGTGATAGTCGATTATCGGCAGCTTTTCCGCATATTCATGGAAAAGCCTGCACGCTGTGTCCGTTGACAGCATGAAATCCCTGTCCATAAATGTCTTCATATCATTATCCTTTCAAAACGTAGTATCCCTTTTTATTATCTCTGCGGTGAATACCGTCTGTGCAGGTACAGCGGACTTATCCGAGAAAAGCGTCATCAGAGATGAAACGCACTGCGTACAGAGGGTCTCCAGCTTATTATCCACGGATGTGAGTTCGGGGTCGCAGCATTCGCATATATCCGAATCATTGAAGCCTGTTATGGACACATCCTCGGGTATCCTCATTCCCTGCGCCTTTGCGTATTTGAGCGCTCCTGCCGCCAGCAGATCCTCCGATGCGATCACACAGTCGAATACGGGCCTTCTTTCCTCAAGCGCCTTTTTTGCGCCGTAAAGAAGAGAATGTGAGGGGTCGGATGGCACATACAGCAGCATATCATCGGAATAGGCTATGCCGCACGCATCAAGTGCGTCCCTGAATCCCGCCAGCTTCTGCTTTGAACTGTAGGAATGGGAATTGTATATGTATACAGGCCTGCTTCTGCCTGTGGACAGCGTATATCTGGTGATGTCGTGCATCGCGCTGCGGTCGTCACAGAGAGTGCAGAACACATTGGGGGCGTTTAGTATGCCGTTTATCAGCATGACAGGAACGCTTCGCGCCGCCTCCGCGATGTACGAGCACATCTCCTCCGTCTCCTCCACATAGCTTGACCCGACGAGTATCACCGCATCCACGCGCTTGGACATGATGAGCTTCATCTGCTTCTGCTTGACGTGTATGTCGTGACCCGTGCAGCACAGTATCAGATCATAATTCTGCTCCCTGAGGTTCTCCTCGAGGTAATATACTGCCTGTGCGATGTATCTGTCCGATGAATCCGTGCACATTATGCCGATGGTCTTCATGGTGTTGAGACCCAGGCCTCTTGCAAATACATTGGGCGTATAGCCGTATTCCTCGATGACTGCGAGCACCTTTTCACGTGTCTTCTCGCTCACATTGCTGCTGCCGTTTATCACACGGGAGACCGTAGCGGTGGAAAAGCCTGTTATCTTTGATATGTCGTATATGTTCATATTCATAACAGCCCTCCTCCGTAAATGTAAGCGGATACATTCAATTTACAGGTATATTATACACGCCGCATCTGCATAAATCAACACTATTCTGAAAATTTGTCAATAATGTATACTATGCGCCGATATATTTGACATATCACACAAATTTCCGCCTATATTATTGACATTCGGACGAGCGGATACTATAATATCAATGTAAGCGGTTACAGATACCGTGTTTTGAATGAACTTTCATATAGCCGAAGGGAGCTGTATTTTATGAATGAGGTGCTTGAACAGATATCGAAAACAGGCATAGTGCCTGTCATAGCACTTGATGATGCCAAGGATGCCGAGCCTCTTGCAGGCGCACTGTGCAGGGGAGGCCTTCCCTGTGCGGAGGTCACCTTCAGGACGGCGGCCGCAGAGGAGAGCATAAGGATAATGGCGAAGGACTTCCCCGATATGCTGGTGGGAGCGGGAACTGTGCTCACCACAGAGCAGGCGGACAGGGCAGCCGCAGCAGGGGCAAAGTTCATAGTCAGCCCCGGTCTCAATCCGAAGGTAGTAAAGCACTGTCAGGACAAGGGCATACCGGTGCTCCCCGGATGTGCCACACCTACCGAGATAGAGCAGGCTCTCGACTTAGGCCTTGATACCGTGAAGTTCTTCCCGGCAGAGGCAGCAGGCGGCCTTGCTATGATAAAGGCGATGAGCGCACCCTACACTGCGGTGAAGTTCATGCCCACAGGCGGCATAAATGCGGACAATCTCAATGAATATCTCTCATTCGGCAAGATAATCGCCTGCGGCGGCTCATGGATGGTGAAGAAGGATCTTGTGGCAGCAGGGGATTTTGACGGCATCACCGCCCTCACGCGTCAGGCAGTCACGAAGATGCTCGGCTTTGCCGTAGAGCATATCGGCGTGAGCAGGGGATATGAGGAGATAGGCTCACTGCTTGGCAGCGGCTTCGGCATAGACAGCGGCGTTACCGTGACAGGTGCAGACAGGGGCACGAGCGGCGAGATCACGGTCAGCACCAACTTTATCGAGCGTGCTGTGTATCATCTCGGACTTCGCGGTATACACACGGACACATCCACGGAGCAGAGTGAAAAGGGCAGGCTCGTATCGGTGAGTCTTGCAGGAGAATACGGCGGATTTGCCGTTCGCATCATACAGAAGTGACCATAGGAAAGGTGAAGGAATATGAAAAAGGTAATTACTCTCGGTGAGATCATGCTCAGGCTCTCCACTCCCAACCATGAGAGGTTCATACAGGCTGATGAATTTGATGTGAATTACGGCGGCGGCGAGGCGAATGTGGCAGTATCCCTTGCTAACTACGGCTATGACGTGGACTTTGTCACGGCAGTGCCCGACAATGATATAGGCGAATGTGCAGTCGCAGCCCTCAGGAAATACAACGTAGGCACGAAGTATATCGCACGCTGCGGCGAAAGGCTGGGCATATACTACCTTGAATCGGGCTCGGCTATGCGCCCCTCCAAGGTGATATACGACAGGGCTCATTCCTCGATCTCCACCGCAACAGAGGCGGATTTCGACCTTGATGCCATATTCTCTGATGCTGACTGGTTCCATTTCACGGGCATCACTCCCGCAATATCCGATGCAGCCGCAGCCCTCACGGAGAAGGCTCTGATATGTGCGAAGGCACACGGCGTCACCGTTTCATGCGACCTCAACTTCCGCAAGAAGCTCTGGAGCGAGGAGAAGGCACAGAAGGTCATGACGGGCTTTATGAAGTATGTCGATGTAATTATCGGCAACGAAGAGGATGCAGAGAAGGTTCTCGGTATGAAGCCCGGCAATACCGATGTCACCAGCGGTGAGCTCGAGCTTGCGGGCTACAAGAGCATATTCGAGCAGATGGCAGACCGCTTCGGCGCAAAGTACTGCGTATCATCCCTCAGAGTATCTCACAGTGCCTCCGACAACGGCTGGTCGGCATGCATATACAGCGCAGACACCAGGGAGTTCTACCATTCCAAGGAATACAGCATACGTCCCATCGTAGACCGTGTGGGCGGCGGCGATGCCTTTGCGGCAGGCGTGATATGCGGCCTGCTCGACGGCAAGGATATGAAGGCAGCCCTTGAATTTGGCGTAGCTGCATCCGCTCTCAAGCACACCATACCCGGCGACTTCAACTTTGTCACCCGCAAGGAGGCAGAGACTCTTGCAGGCGGCGATGCATCCGGCAGAGTACAGCGCTGATCACCGGGCACCGGGCACCGGGCAAAGCCCGGAGTTACCCGATACTCATTTGTACAAGCCTTTTCTATTATCCTCGGAGCAACAGCCTGGACACTTACCCCCGGGACTTAATTGCGCAAGCCTATCCTGTTATCCTCGGAGCAGAAGAATGGACTTATACCTGAAAAAATTTTATTTTTCCACTTGACATTTATGCCCCGATAGTCTATAATGTTATAAAGCGTTGACGGAGGAAGTCAGCCCGAATACCAATGATACAGAGAGCGTGTCCCATCGGCTGCGAGGATGCGTATCATTCACGGGTGCGATACCACCTCCCGAGTCTGTCCAATCAACAGCGGGTTTGCCGTCGTTACCGGCACAATGAGGCTTCCCTTCACAGGGGAGTGAATCAGGGTGGGACCGCAGTAATACCATAGTATTGTTGCCCCTGACGGATCACCGTCGGGGGCTTTGTGTTTTTTTGTCGATAAGGAGTGATGGCATGGATACTAATGAGAGCAGAGAGAAGCTTCGCAGACTTGCGGACGGGCTGTCATATCTTGCAGTTTTCAGAGGTCTGCTCAGGCTCACCACTATGTCGAGCCTGCACCGTATGCTTGAAGACCCCACACCCGATAATGTGGGTCAGTTCGCACATAATCTCTACTGTCACCGTGCGAATCTGTCGGACTATATACTCAAGGCCGCATACGAGGACGAGAACCCGTACATAATGAAGAAGGCGCGCAGGGAGACCGTTCCCTTTGTAATGGAGCGCGCAGTGGACAATGAGCTGCTCATACTCGAGCAGGTCAGCATGATCACCCCGGGGGATATAAGCTCCGCTATGGGTGAATATCTCAGACTTCCCGAATGGGAGAATACCAAGCATGATTTCCGCGCCATGTACAAGAAGCGCATAGACGATATATTCACCAAGGGCACAGGAATGTTTGCCAAGTATACCACCTTCATGATAAAGGGCAAGGAACTGGTACCGGTGCTCTCGCCCGACCCGCAGAGACTTTGCGACCTGCATGAATATGCAGAGCAGAGACGTCTTGTGGAGGACAATACCAAGGCGCTGCTCGAGGGTCTCCCTGCTGCCAACTGCCTCCTCTACGGAGATGCAGGCACCGGCAAATCCTCCACGGTCAAGGCTCTGGCGAATGAGTACGCAGAGAAGGGGCTTCGCCTTATCGAGATGAAGAAGCCGCAGCTGCATATGCTGCCCGATATACTTGAAAGAATAGCGGATGACCCGCTGAAATTCATCATATTCATCGACGATCTTTCCATCTCCGAGGACGATCAGGACTTCTCCATGCTCAAGGCTGCACTTGAGGGCTCAGCGGCAGCCCGTGCGGCAAATACCGTTATATACGCCACATCCAACAGGCGGCATCTTGTGAGGGAGAGCTTCTCATCGAGGACAGGCGATGATATCCATGCGGGCGATACACGTCAGGAGCTTGCATCCCTTTCCGAGAGATTCGGCCTCAGGGTCACATTCCTCAGACCCGACAAGGAAACATATCTGAGGATCGTATCCCACCTTGCCGAGAAGTACGGTGTGGATATGCCGGAGGAACAGCTCTTCGAGCAGGCTGAGGCCTTCGCACTCAGAAGGAGCGGCAGGAGCGGCAGAGCTGCAAAGCAGTTTGTCGAGATGCTCGTATCGAACAGCAGGAAATAGTGCTCAGTGATCTATGGACAGTAGACAGTGGACAGCTTAACGGCTGCCCGTGAACATAAAGGAACACCCATATACAGTAAGGAGAGATAGTTATGTTAAAGCTTACGCTCAAAGACGGCTCTGTAAGAGAAGCCGCAGCAGGAACGCCCGCGTATGAGGTCATCAAGGAGATAGGCATGGGTCTGTACAAGGCTGCATGCGTTGTCAAGCTCAACGATGTTGTATGCGACCTGAGAACTCCCATCACAGAGGACTGCACCTTTGAGGTGCTCACATTCGATTCCAAGCACGGCAAGGCAGCCTTCTGGCACACTGCCTCCCATCTGCTCGCACAGGCTGTAAAGAACCTCTATCCCGAGGCAAAGCTTGCAAGAGGCCCCGCTACCGAAAACGGCTTCTACTATGATTTCCAGGTGGAGAAGCCCTTTACTCCCGCAGACCTTACCAAGATCGAAGCAGAGATGAAGCGCCTTTCAAAGGAAGGCTACGAGCTCGAGCGCTTTGAGCTCTCACATGATGAGGCTGTAAAGCTCATGCAGGAGAAGAACGAGACCTTCAAGCTCGAACTTATCGAGAAGCATGACAGCAAGGGCGAGAAACTCAGTTTCTACAAGCAGGGCGATTTCGTGGATCTGTGCGCAGGTCCTCATATCATGAACGTTGCTCCCATCAAGGCAGTGAAGCTCACACAGTGCACGGGCGCATACTGGGGCAAGGCAGAGGACGGCATCATGCTGTCAAGAGTATACGGCACTGCTTATCCCAAGGCATCTATGCTCGATGAGCATCTCAAGGCTATGGAGGAAGCAAAGCTCCGTGACCACAACAAGCTCGGCAGAGAGCTGGAATATTTCACGACGGTAGACTATATCGGACAGGGTCTCCCCATCCTTCTCCCCAAGGGTGCAAAGGTCATCCAGACGCTCCAGAGATGGATTGAGGACGAGGAGTACAAGCGCGGCTATCTGCTCACAAAGACACCTTATATGGCAAAGCGCGACTTGTATAAGATATCCGGTCACTGGGATCATTACCGCGATGGTATGTTCATCCTTGGCGACCCGGATGACGAGGAGAAGGAATGCCTCGCACTCCGCCCCATGACATGCCCCTTCCAGTATCAGGTATTCCTCAACAGGAAGCGTTCCTACAGAGACCTTCCCATGAGGCTCAATGAGACATCCATCCTCTTCCGCAACGAGGACAGCGGTGAGATGCACGGCCTTATCAGAGTAAGACAGTTCACTCTCTCCGAGGGACATCTTATTATCAGACCCGAGCAGCTCGAAGAAGAATTCCGCGGCTGCCTCGACCTTGCTAAGTACTGCCTCGAGACACTCGGCCTTGCTGAGGATGTAAGCTATCGCTTCTCCCAGTGGGATCCCGCAAACCCCAACAACAAGTACGAGGGCACTGCAGAGCAGTGGGATGAGTCTCAGGGCGTAATGAAGAAGATACTTGACCATATCGGCATCGACTATGAGGTAGGTATCGATGAGGCTGCATTCTACGGCCCCAAGCTCGACATCCAGATAAAGAACGTATTCGGCAAGGAAGATACGCTCATCACCATCCAGATAGATATGCTCCTGGCAAAGAAGTTCGGCATGGAGTATGTTGACAAGGACGGCAAGATGAAGACTCCCTATATCATACATCGTTCCTCCCTCGGCTGCTACGAGAGAACGCTCGCACTCCTTATCGAGAAGTATTCGGGCGCACTTCCCATGTGGATCGCTCCCGAGCAGGTGCGCATACTCCCCATCAAGCCCGAGCACAACGACTATGCGTATGATATAAAGGACAAGCTCGATGCACAGGGCATCAGAGTAGAGGTAGACTTCGAGGACGACAATATCGGCACGAAGATCAAGCGCGGCAGATATGACAGGATACCCTATCTCTTCATCATCGGCGACAACGAGGTAAATGACGGCACTGTTACGATACGTTCGAGGAAGAACGGCGATCTCGGTGCATTCCCCGCTGCTGATGCGATAGCAAGGATAGTCTCCGAGGACAGATCCAGATCAAGAGATAACTGAGGTAATGCAGATGCAGCTTGAACCCTATTCGCGCAAGGTATTCTACTACGAGACCGACAAGATGGGCATCGCCCACCATTCCAACTACATCAGATGGTTCGAGGAAGCGCGCACTATGCTCATAGAGCACGCAGGCCTCCCCTTTGAGACAGTAGAGGAGGAGGGGCTCATGTGTCCGGTGCTGTCAGCCGAATGTGAGTACCTTATCCCCTTCAGATTTGATGAGAGATTCATTATCAAGGCGTATATCCCCGACTTCGGAAAAATACGCTTCACCGTCACCTATGAGGTATACGGCGAGGACGGCAGGCTCCATGCAAAGGGGCTAACCACCCACTGCTTCGTTGACAACGACCTCAAGCCCGTGAGGATAAAGAACTCCCATCCCCATGTATATGATATATACAGCCAGATAAGTGCCGCAGGCGAAAAGCTCTACGGCTGAAGCGATGATCGTCCCGCATCATGCGGGGCGATTTTTCAGAAAGGAACGATCATGATATCACAGCGTTTGTCACTGCTCCGCGAAAAGATGGCAGAGCATGATCTTGATGCATATATCGTCACATCCGCCGACCCTCATTCATCGGAATATGTGTCCGACCATTACAAGTGCAGGGAATATATCACGGGCTTCACAGGCTCGGCAGGCACAGCGCTCATCACCCGTAACAAGGCATATCTTTGGACAGACAGCAGATACTTCCTGCAGGCAGCAGCCGAGCTCCCGGAAGAGTATGAGCTCATGAAGATGCTCGAAAAGGGCGTGCCTATGCTGTCCGAATTCATAAATGACACTCTTGCCGGCAAAAGGGTAGGTGCAGATGGCAGGACAGTCACCGCAGCGATGGCACAAAGGCTCAGATGCATACTTGTTCCCGACCTTGACCTGATAGGCGAGATATGGGAAGACCGTCCCGCCGATGATATGCACACGGTGGAGGAGCTCGATACCGCTGTATGCGGTGAGAGCCGCACCGACAAGCTGAGACGGGTGCGGGAGAAGCTGGGAGACAAGACTTTGCTCGTATGCGCATCCGATGAATGTGCATGGCTGTATAACTACCGTGCGCCGGGGAAGATATACGACCCCATCCCGTCGGCATATTCCATCGTGTCCGCAGACAGGGCAAGGCTCTATCTGTCGGGCGTTATGACCGACAAGCTGCGCCGATCCCTTGATGCGGACGGCGTGGAGATATGCCCCTATGAGGACATTGACCGCGACGTAAAGGCCATAAGCGGCACTATAAGCGCAGACAGCGGCGTGGTGAACTCATATCTTTCGGGGCTGTGCGCCAATAAGAAGGATGAGCCTTCGCCCATCGGCATAATGAAGGCGGTGAAGAACAGCACGGAGCAGCAGGGCTTCATTGATGCGCATATCGCAGACGGCACCGCCCTCACTAAATTCATATGCAATATCAAGAAGCTGTGCCGTGAGGGGCGCATAACATCCTATACGGAGCTTGATGCGGTAAAGGACATGGAGAGGTACAGAGGAGAGCAGCATGGCTATATAGGCCCCTCCTTTGCCACTATCGCGGCATATGGTCCTCACGGAGCGATAGTGCACTATGACCCCGACGAGAACACAAATATCCCCTGCGAAGCGCACAGCTTCCTCCTTGTTGATACCGGCGGGCAGTACAGCTGCGGCACCACCGATGTGACCCGTACGATATCGCTGGGTACGCTCACCGATGAGGAGAAGCAGGCGTATACTGCGGTGCTCAGAGGAAATCTCGCACTCGGTGCAGCGGTGTTCCCGGAGAAGGTGACAGGCTCTAATCTCGATGTGCTTGCCCGTCTGCCCCTCTGGGAGAACGGTCTTGACTACGGCCACGGCACTGGCCACGGAGTGGGCTTCGTCTCATGTGTGCATGAAGGCCCCAACGCAATACGCCTGCGCCGTGCGGACACCCCCTTTGAAGAAGGTATGGTCACATCCAATGAGCCCGGCGTGTATATCACGGACAAGTTCGGCATAAGGCTCGAGAACCTGATACTCTGCCGCCGCGGCGGTGAGATGTTTCACTTCCTGACGCTGACCCTTGCCCCCTTTGACAGGGATGCGATAATAGCGGATATGCTCACCGACCGTGAGAAGAAGCTGCTCAATGACTATCACAGACGTGTATACGACACCCTTGCTCCCCGCCTTACAGCAGAGGAGGCACAGTGGCTCGCAGCCGAAACAGCCCCGATAGAATAATTATATCACGGGTGCAGACCCGTGTCAAACGCCTTTATATCGCGATTTTTGGCGGCTTTTGAGCGATTTTGATGAGGTATCCCTCCAAAAAAACAGGAAAACGGTGATATTGTGATGCGAGATCATAATATCACCGTTTCCTATATAGAAAATTTGTGGGGGGATTTGTGCAAGTCGTACATCAGTCGGTGATGTACTCATTGTCGGGATTGGGCCACAGACGGTACATAGGGCCGTTGGCACCTCTGCCCTGGGAGTTGCCCGCCCATATCTCTATGGCGTTGGTGTCCGAGCGTACACATATGAGCCACTTGTCTGTTATAGAGCCGTCGGGCTTGCCTGAGCCGGGATCGAGCAGCTTCTTGGTCTGGCGATGCTTGTGGCAGGACATCTTGATAAATACCTTGCCCTCGCACATCTTGTTGTGCTTGTAGTTCTCGAAGCCCTCGAAGTTGTTGAGCAGGTCAACGAACTTGTCGCGGGACTTGTTGCTCTCTGTGCCCGTCCAGCCCCAGTCCTGATTCTTGTGCTTTATATCCGTGGAGCCGTACATTCTTGCCACGGTGTATACCCTGTATCTCTCGTAGCCGTTTTCCTTGGTGTAGCCGTCATTTACGGTGGTCTCTACCGTAAAGCCGTTCTTGGGGATATAGAAGTTGTCATCCACGTTCTCGGTGGCAACTATGAAGTTCACGGCCTCGTATATCATTCTTGCGTTCTCTACGTCTGCCCTCTTCTGAGCCTTCTCGATGTACTTGGTCAGACCCGATACGAGTATCGCGGAAAGCACCGAGACTATCGCGATAACGACGATGAGCTCTATGAGAGTAAAGCCTCTGACCTTTCGCCGTCGGATATCCTTCATCATCTTGTTCACGTTATTCATCATAATGATCGCCTCGCTGACTTCCTTGATCCCTGAGCATAAACCAAAAACCGTTCCAGGATGTCCTGAAACGGTGCCGTACACTAAGTGTCAAAAGTGCAGCTGGCTGCCATTTCAGGCCCTATAGCTTTGCGTCACACGGTTTCCTGTGCTTTGCTAATATTTTGATAATATTATACATTAAAACGCAATAATTGTCAAGCATATTTCAATTCTTGCAGCTTTGCTGCCGCAATTTCTGCACAATGCACAACTCATAGACAATCATTTGTGATATCGCACAAATACCAACACAAAAACGCCGCTTCTTTTGGAGACGGCGCTTTTGTGGGTTTAAGGAAGTTTTAAAAACGGAGATGTCATTGAAGTTCCCTCATGGAGGGGGAGGATCTGATCCTCATACGATCCGTGATTCCTCGTGTCCGGTGCTTCGCACCATATCTGAAAACTGCCGTCCTGTTGTACGGGGTCTTTGCAAGATATTGCCGCTCATGATCGGATGTGCGGTCTCACTGCAGACTCATCTGTACCTGAAGTAACGGCTGCGTTGATCCCGATCATCTGTGTTAGCCATAATCATTCATGCTCATATGCATCACTCCCGGTAAAGCCCGTGCGGATAACAAAAAATCCGCTTCCGACATAGCCAAAAGCAGATACAACGATACCATCTACGGATGATATAACAAATTCTGCAACTGGCTGCCATTTCAGGCCCTATAGCTTTGCGTCACACGGTTTCCCGTGCTTTGCCTTTGTTAT
>JAEEGL011689906.1_pt1 | contig 11887 bp, 14 predicted proteins | sample 9134231 | NCBI WGS metagenome assembly JAEEGL01 (sample SAMN16246548, study PRJNA631951) | gut metagenome | biome: gut microbiome; feature: rumen; material: fiber-attached | host: Bos | place: Iran: Karaj | collected 2018-10 | reverse complement strand
GTTGGTGGTGAGGGTGAAGCGAAAACGCTTGCCGTGTTCTTTTTCGATGCTCCGGGCGTAGGCTGTCAGACGCTTCACCACATCGAAATTCATCAGCGGTTCGCCGCCGAAAAAGTCCACTTCCAGGTTATGCCGGGAACCGGAATGGGCGATGAGAAAATCAAGCGCCTGTTTCCCGACCTCATAGGACATAACGGCCCGGTCCCCGTGATACTTGCCCTGGCTTGCGAAGCAATAGGAGCAGTTCAGGTTGCAGGTGTGGGCCACGTGCAGGCAGAGGGCCTTCACCACCCCGGCGGTTTTCCGCTTCAATTCCCCGGCCATGGGGGCGAAGCTATCGGGAGTGAACAGCTTCCCGGCGTTCTTCAGTTCCGTGATCTGATCATAGCATTCCGCCAGTTCTTCTTCCGTCACATCTTCCCTGCCGCCGTACTTTTCCATCATGGCCGCGATGATTTCTTCCCGGTCTTTTTCTTCGTACAGCGCGATAATATCATAGGCGATATCGTCCACCACGTGCACGCTGCCGGAGCACGTATCCAGCACAATGGGCAGGCCGCCCAGCTTGTATTGATGAATCATTTGTTTATTTCCCCTGTCATAAAAAATGCCGCCCGCTGGGCGGCACTGGGCGCAGAACCGGATTAGTCGTTTTCCTTCTGAGCCTTGTTTTCGCACTGCTGATTGGCAATGCCGCAGCTGGTCTTGCAAGCGGACTGGCAAGAGGTCTGGCATTCGCCGCAGCCGCCGTTCTTGGCGCTTTCGCAAAGGTCGCGGGTTTTCAGGGTCTGAATGTGCTTCATGATAAAATCCTCCCAATTCAAATACGGTTTGCAACTCATTTTAGCACAGCGGCGAAGGTAAGTCAATCCATCCGTTATAAAAAACATACGGGGCGGCCTGCGCCGCCATTCGCTAAAAATTTTCGTGATTTGGCGGAAACTGTCGGCAGGAAAGTGATTGTATTCGGCGGCGATTTATGGTATGCTATAGAAGCGGAGGAATGATGCTATGGATGCGAGATTATTGAAAGCGGATGCCATCGTTTTTGACGTAGGCAACGTGCTGCTCACCTTTGAGCCGGAAAAGGTTGCCTCCCTTTTGCCGGAGGAGCATCGGGAAGCCCTGTTCCAGGCCATGTTTGGAAAGGATTGGCGATGGGCGGCTTTCGACCTCGGCGCCGAAACCAACGAAGCCATCGCCCAAAGCATGGCGGACGCCGCCGGAGTTGAAGGCGGAAGGGATATGGTGCTGCATGCCTTTTATGATTTTTATCGTACCATGCGCCCGCTGCCCCTGTATCATTTGATCCCCGAGCTCAAAAGAACGGGCAAACGGCTTTTTGCGCTCACCAATTACGGCGAACCCGCTTTTTCTTCCACCTGCGAAGCGTTTCCCAATCTGCAGCTGCTTGATGGGATGGCGGTTTCCGCCAGGGAAAAAATCTGCAAGCCCGATCCCGCTTTTTTCGGCATCCTGATCAAACGGTATGGGCTGAATCCGGGAAAGACGCTGTTTATTGATGATTCACAGCCCAACGCCCTCGCCGCGGCCGCCATCGGATTTCAAACCTGGCATTATGCCGGGGCCGATATCCTTCCCGACTGAGCGCGGGATAATGCGCCGCTCCATCCGGCGGGGTTTTCCCCGGGGCTGCCCGGAACCCACGCTTGACGAAAAGCTGTTTATGGAATCGGCGCTTTCATAAAATCAGCGGATCATATTTCCCAAAAGAAGGAACAAAACCGGGCGGTTTTCCGTCTATCATCAGTGAAAGGCATCAATCAGTGCATTAACTTTGGAAGGAAGGATGAATCATGAAATCTGCCAAAGGCGCATTCGTCGCTCTGCTCGTCGCCCTGTCTTTGCTGCTGGGCGGGTGCTATGTAGAGCCCAACAATATCGCTGCGGGCAATCAAAACGGCAATTCGCTGAATTTCCCCGTGTATCAGCCCGACACACCGGCGCCCACCGCGTCTGTTACGGCCGCGCCCACCGATGATCCAACGGACACGCCTTCTCAGAACGATCCCGTTGTGAACAACATGGGGAATAACGTTGTCAGCCTGCCGACAGCCACCGGAAGCAACTTCCAGGCTTACGTGGTTCCTATGGTCACGCCTGATTCGTCGGCTAAAGCGCTGGTGACGCCCGCGCCTACCGCTGTGCCCACCGCCACGCCTGCCGGGTCCCTGAAGCTTGGCTCTCAGGGGCAGGAAGTGCGCAACGTACAGAAAAAGCTCAAGGAACTGGGCTTTTATAAAGGCAACGTAGACGGCGATTTCGGCGAAGCAACCGAAAAAGCGGTCAAGGCGTTCCAGAAGCAGTACGGCCTTACCGTGGACGGCAAAGTGGGCAATGCCACCATGGCCAAGCTGGCCTCCGCCAAGGCGACGGCCAAGCCCGCCGCTACCCCCACGCCCAAGCCTACCGCCAAGCCCTCCTACAGCGACAACACTTATCTGCGCAACGGCAACAGCGGCAAGCAGGTGCGCCAGATGCAGGAACGGCTGATTTCCCTGGGGTATCTGCTGGGCACAGCCACCGGCAATTTTGACACCGCCACCGAAGCCGGGCTGCGGGCATTTCAGCGCCGCAACACCAGCTATGCCGACGGCGTCGCCGGGCCCGAAACGCTCAAGGCGCTGTATTCTTCTTCCGCCTCCAAGGCTTCTTCCGCTTCGGGCATCATTGGCCTTTCGCTGAAGGAAGGAAGCAAAAGCACGGCTGCCGTGCGGCTGCTTCAGCAAAAGCTGAAAACCCTGGGTTATTATAAGGGCACGGTAGACGGTGATTTCGGTTCCGGCACCACGGACGCGGTGAAAGCCTTCCAGCGCGGCAACGGCATCTCAGCGGACGGCGTCGCAGGCGGCGCCACGATGAACAAGCTGTTCGCGCCCAACGCCAAGTCTGCTTCCGCCGCGGCGGCGACACCCACGCCCAGGCCGGTTCCCACCAAAGCGCCTACCCCTACGCCCATTCCCGATAACATCTATGTCCGGGTCACCCCCGCTCCCGCCAATCAGTTTGCCACTCTGCGGCGCGGCATGTACGGCACGCCCGTGCAGGAAATGCAGCAGGCCCTCAAGAACCAGGGCTACTTCACCGGCGTGGCGGATGGTTACTTCGGCGAAGGAACGGAAAACGCCGTGAAAGCCTTCCAGCGCTATAACGGCCTGCAGGTGGACGGCGTGGCCGGTCCCGCCACGCTGAGGACGCTGCTGCAGGGCGCTTATCCCTTCGGTTCGTAAAAAAAGAATGGGCTGCCTGGAAACAGGCAGCCCAAACTATATGATTTAGTTTTGTTCTTCCGCTTCCGGATACAGGCTCAATACCTGCTTTGCCAGGATCTGAGACAGAATAGAGGTTACCCCTGCCTGAAAAACGAATCTTGTGACTGTGGGGCCGTCCGCTTTGAAAACAGGCGCCGCGGCGTCGCGCATGTTTTTCCGAAACGTGGTTTTGCCCGTGTCGAAAATTGAAATATAATCCTCATACAGTGTTTTGATTTCTTCTTCTCCCAGGCTGGCGGGCACCAGCTTTTTGATTTCGGCGGTGCTGATCGTCTGCTTGAGCGTGCAGACAATGATCAAATAGGCAAGGTGCGTGCGGCTGTATCGTTTTTTGATCGGCCTTGGAATGATTCCGAGCTTCACATAGTTGTTGATCATGGCGGGCGTAACCTGCTTCAGCTCTTCTTCCGGCTGCGGGGAAAGATATTGATTGATCAAATAAACCACCTGGTCCATATAAAGCGGAAGCAAGGGAAAAGCATCCCACCCCGGCAAATGATAATCATCCAGCAGACGATCCCATTCCAGCATTTTTTCCTTAATCAGCGTTTTTTCAGCCTCCATGGGCGTTTTTCCTCCTCTGTGCTGCAATGAACGTGTGTTTCTATATATCCCTTCCGGCATCGCAGGCTGCGTTTCTGCGCTGCTTTTCCTTGGTTTGCCTCAGCCTTTCCGCTGCTTTTTTCATTATACTACAAGTCACGTGGAAATGCTACTTTTTTTCTTTTGAGTTTCAGTTGACATTGTAACATAAATGCTTTAGTATAGTATCTGTTACCAGATTCAGAAAGGACGTAAGCGCAATGGACAGCTTTGCGATCTTGACCGATTCATCCTCCAACATTACGCCGGATATGGCCCATGAAGCGGATATTGGCGTGATTCCCCTCACCTGCGTGACAAAAGAGGGCGAAATGCCCTGCTATAGCGATACAGCCGATTTTGACGGCCATTCTTTTTATGATTCGCTGCGAAAAACCGGTCCCATCAAAACCTCCATGATTAATTTCAGCCAGTTCCAGACGGCGTTTGAACCTATCATCAAGGCCGGCCGGGATATACTGTATGTAGCCATGTCCAGCGGCATCAGCGGCACCTGCGCGGCCGCGAAGGAAGCCGCTGCCGAATTGATGAAGAAATATCCGGGTCGTGTCATCCGCGTAGTGGATACGCTGGCCGCTTCCTTTGGCGAAGGAATTTTCGCCCTGAAAGCTTCCGTGATGCGCCGGGCAAAAAACGGCCTGGATTCCGCCGCCTTATGGGCGGAGGAGAATAAGCGCCGCATGTGCCAGTTCTTTACGGTGGATGATCTGATGTTCCTGCATAAGGGCGGCCGTATTTCCGGCCTGACGGCCCGCATTGGCTCTCTGGCCAATATCAAGCCGCTGCTGACCGGCGATCCCGAGGGAAAAATCGTCAGCTGCGGCAAAGTGATCGGACGAAAAAAATCATTGCAGGCCCTGGCGGATCTTTATGACCGGCACGCCGCCGTGGACGATGGGGAAATCGTCGCCATCGCTCATGGCGACTGCGAAGCGGATGCGGAGTATTTAGCTTCGCTGCTCAGGAAAAAGCGCAGCATCAAGGATGTGCTGATCCGCTGCTATGAACCGGGGACCGGTTCGCATGTAGGGCCCGGCGCGGTTGCTCTGTTCTTCTTTTCCCCCACGCCCTGCAAATGAATCAGCAAACGAGCCATCGAGAGGAAAATCAATGAACACCGCAGTTTCGCAGCCCGGCATGATCAGCGTGATCATGCCCGTATACAACGCGGAAAAAACGCTGTCGCGCTCTGCCGGGAGCGTTCTTTCTCAATCCTATTCCAATATCGAACTGATTCTGGTGGATGACGGCAGCCGGGATAACAGTCTGCGCATCTGCCGTGAAATTGAAAAAAGCGACGGCCGTGTGCGGGTGATCAGCCAGAAAAACGCGGGACCCGCCATTGCGCGAAATGCCGCAATGGCGGTGATGCGCGGCGAATTCGTCATGTTTGCGGACAGCGATGACCGCCTGACGCCCGATGCATGCCGCCTCATGATCGGCGCGATGGCGGGAAATGATTTGGTTATCTCCCATTATTTCTTTGATGTGGGGTCTGTAGAATCCGATCGGGGCCTGCTCAAGGGCAGCCGCACCCTGAACGAGCATGAATATTTGGCGGAATTGGTCAAGCGTCCCGGCTCCTTTTATTTCAGCGCATTATGGAATAAAATGTATCGTTCCTGCCTGATTCGGGAACTGGGTCTGCAATTCGATCCGTTTCTTACCTGGGGCGAGGATTTTGCTTTCAATATGCAGTATAATCAGGCGGTGCACCGCGGCGTGGCGCTGGTGGACAGGCCGCTGTATCATTACATCAAAAACCCGGGCAGCACATCCATCCGTTCCCTGATCCACGTTTGGCACTCATGCCGCATCAAAGCGCGGCTTTACGGGCATTTTAAATCGCTTTACGTTAATAGGGGCCTATACCGGCAGTATCGCTTCTTCATCCGGCGCTACATTTGGAATGTGACGCTGGCGGATTGATCCCAAAAGCATGCGCCCGCTTCTCCTCCCGGGAGAATGACGGGCGCGTTTTTTGCATTGTATCGCGTTTTATTCCCGGCCGATCTGCCGGAGAATGGCGTGGAAGGTTTCGTCGGAAATATCATGCTCGATTTTGCAGGCGTCTTCGCGGGCGCATTCTTCGCTCACGCCGATGCGAAGCAGGAAAGCGGTCAGCGCTTTGTGGCGGTCATAGATCCGCCGGGCTATGGCCAGGCCGGAATCCGTGAGCGTAATATAGCTGTTTTTATCCATGAGGATATATCCGTTTTCCCGCAGTTTTTTCATGGCAAAGCTTACCGAGGGCTTCGTTACCCCCAGGGCGGACGCGATATCGATAGATCGGGTATATCCTTTTTGTTCGCGCAGCATCAATATCATTTCCAGGTAATCCTCGGCGGATTTATGTATGTTCATTTTTCCCTTTCCTTTCGCCTGCTTTCATATCATCAGCAAGGCAGCATATTTACTGCCGTATGCGTGATTTGCAGTTTATCCCCGTTTCATTATAACATGAGCATATTGCCTTTGCAAGGCGTGCATGCTCTTTCTTTTAACGCGTGCTGTATAGCTCATGCCGCCGCGTCAGCCGGAAAAAATAAATCGTGCATGATAACGCTTGAAGAACGCAAGGGGAATCTGATATAATGAAAGCAAAAGACACGGATCACGGAAGATGAAGGGGAAGGAATGGATCGTCGATGTGGAAATGCCCTCAATGCGGCAGAAGCTTCAGCCGGGCAGGTCAAAGCCATTACTGTGGAAAGATCGAAACGGTAGATCAGTATATTGCCGGGCAGGATGAAGCTGTCCAACCGTATCTGAACCAGGTACGCCAGATTCTGCGCAACGCCATTCCGGACGCGCAGGAAAAAATCTCCTGGAGCATGCCGACCTATTGGAAAGGAAGGAATATCATCCACTTCGCGGCGTCCCAAAAGCATTTGGGACTCTACCCCGGCGGGGAAGCCGCCTCGGTTTTCGCCGGCAGGCTGGAGGGGTACGACGTCAGCAAGGGCACGATCCGCCTGCCCTATAACAAACCGTTTCCGAAAGAATTGATTGCGGACATTGCGAAATGGTGCTATGAACAGTACGCAAAATGAGAAAGCGCGGAAAAAAGGAGGATGTATCAGGATGCCCAGCCATATCCTTGAAAATGAAAGCCTGCGGGTAACGATTGCCGACGCGGGCGCGGAACTGATCAGCGTATACGACAAAGCCCGGCAGGCGGAGCGAATCTGGACGGGCGACCCGGCCGTCTGGAATCGCCACGCGCCGATCCTGTTCCCGTTTGTGGGAAAGGTTATCGACGGAAAATACAGGATCGGCGACAGGGAGTATTCCATGAAAACGCAGCACGGCTTTGCCCGCGATATGGAATTCACCTGCACGGAAGAAACAGCGGTGTCAGCGTCGCACTGTCTGACAGCCAGCGATAAAACGCGGGCGGTTTATCCCTACGAATTCAGGCTCACGGTGCGCCACCGGCTGGAAGCAAAGCGGCTCCGCGTTGAATGGACGGTCGAGAACCTGGACCAGGGCCGTATGTACTTTTCCATAGGCGGTCATCCCGGTTTCCTGCTTCCGGAAGGTATTCGCAAGGAGGACTGCTGCATCCTGTTCCCCGGAATGGATGCGCTTTCGTATATCAGCGCCAGCAAGGCCGGATACGCTGTAAACGCAGAAAAAACGCTTTCCCTGAACGACGGCTGCGCGCGCTATCAGCCGGATATTCCCGACACCTGGATATTTGAAAATGGTCAGGTAAAACAGGTTGGCATTGCCACGCCCGGCGAACGGCCTTACGTGCTGATGCATTGCGAGCAATTCCCGATGCTGGCTGTGTGGGCCAACCCGAAGGGGCCGTTCATTTGCCTCGAACCCTGGTTTGGACGGACCGACGACGAGGGCTTCACCGGCAGCATCGACCAGAAGAAGGGCATACAAGCCCTGGAACCCGGCGAAAAGAAAGAAATCGCCTACACGGTGGATTTTTTCTGATGCAGATGATCAGGGTTTTTCCAACGACAGGAAAAGCGCCGTGAGCAGCCATAAACTCAATAGAAAAATGCAGCTTGTATTTCTACAGGCTGCATATCTTTTCGGAGCAGGGGAAGAAGGATTCGAACCCTCAACAAAGGTTTTGGAGACCCACGTGTTACCATTACACCATTCCCCTACGCAACGTTCATATTATAGCGCAGGTCCCCCGGCTTGTCAACTGTTTTTTCTTCCTTTTCACCTCTTTTTGCGTTTTTTTGCGTCCATTCCGGACCTTTTTTTTCGTGACGTCCGGAAAACTGAAATAAAGACTGCCGCCCCGTCCGCCGCTTTGGTCGGTCCACCCGGCGTTTTTCTCAAATTCGATTTACTTTGATATCAGCTTCAGAAACTTCGTGTCGTTCATCTGCTCGTTTGTGAGGTATTCTCCATCGCGGAACAGCGCGTAGGTTGTGATCGGCGTCGGGGCGTTCTGCGCTTCTTCCCTGGTTTGGATATGAATGGCGCGGAATGGTATGCCATGCTGCCGGGCGGTCTGCTCCACGATCGGCACATATTTCGCATTGAACGGGCACTGGCTTGTATAATAGAGAACAAATCCGCTTTCTTCCACATGCGGGTGCTTTGCGCACGCTTTGAACCTTGGCGTCTCCGCATCGGGTGAAAAGGGAAGATGCCAAAGCTGGATGCCGTTATCCGCTTCGTCGCAAACTGAAAAGCCCTTATATTTCAGATACTTTGGATCGGCCAGGAAGGGTTTTTTCTTTTCCGCGCACAGGATGCACAGCCCCTTTTTGCCGCTTTTCGCGCTGTCTTCCATGCAGGCGCCAAGCAAATCATTGGAGTACCCATGGCCTTTGAAGGAACCGGAAACCCACAGGCAGTCGATATATGTATATCCATCCGCCGCAATGGGGTTCCAGGCGTTCTCCGCCGGGATATACTCAATAAAGCATTTTCCGCGTTCCGCGCTTTTCAGAAACACCAGTCCATCATCAAAACGATCCGCCATCCAGGCCTTTTTGGAAGAAACCTGTATATCCTTATTATTGGATATGGCGCAGCAGATATGCTCCTGCTCCAGATTTTCCTTTGTAACCCTGATGTATTCCATTTCCGCTCCCCCTTTACGCTTCATCTTTTTGGCATGATGCCTCGCCTGTTTCTATAAAAAATCGCCGATATTCCCGAGCAGCTTTCCGAGGCTGTGATATTTGCCGGAATAGATGACCGGGTCCAGTACGGTCAGATCAATGTCGAATATATCTTCACAAACCAGACGTTCATCCATTTGGATATTCCGTATACGGCAGAAAAACGTGGTGGAATCGCCTGTTTCCAATTCTCTTTTGACTTCGCATTCATAAACCCACCGGCTCGCATCCAGGACCGGAACATCCAGGACCTCGCCGCGGCTGACGTCATAAGAAATGCCAGCTTTATTTCCGTCCTTGCCGTGCCGTGAACCAAAATAATCCATCAGCGGCAGCATATCGGTGCTGACCAGGTTCGCGCTGAATACGCCTGTTCTTTGCACGTTCCGCTTCGTCATCTTTGTGCCGAACATGCTGATGACCAGCAGGTATCCGTCCCCTTCCTCGTGCGTGACGCTGACCCAGGTGATGGGGGCGAAATTGGGCGAACCATCCTCGTTATTCGTGCCGATAATAAAGGATGGCTGAACGCACATGGAATAAACGGGGGCGACTGATCTTCTCCTTGCCTTTTCCATTCGCGTTTTCCTCCATACATTGTGTATTTTCCGCTATCTGAGATACGGAAGGAGGGCAGCATCCTCGATAAGCGCGGCCCTGTTTCGCGGAATCATGGTTGCAAATCATTGTATTGAAAGCATTTCGCCGCAGTGCTCCGACAGTAAAAAAGCGGGATGTTATTCCCGCTTTGTCTGAGCAAGCTCCACCATCTGCTGGGCCATTACCTTCAGCTGATCTTTCAATTTATGAATGCAGTCCATTTCCCCGCAGTAACCGCCCACGATATCCTCCGCAAAGGTGCGGCAGGTGGGAGAACCGCAGGAGCCGCAGTCGTAGCCGGGCAGACCCTCCACCAATTGATTGATGCGCTCCATCTTCTGCATCGCCACGATCAGATTATCGTCCAGCTTCATGGCGGGATTGGGCTCGATGGGCTGATCGAAATACAGGGGATATTTGGTCATCATGGAAGCGGGCACGTTTTCGGTGGGATGCTGCTGGGAGCATTGCTTCGCCAGCTTGCGCACGGCATTTTTGGCCACGTAATTATTCTCAAAATTCAGCGGTCCGCCCACGCAGCCGCCCATGCAGGCGTTGCCCTCGAAGAACACCAGGTCGCTCAGCTTGTTATTCTCGATTTCCTCCAGCACGCGGATCACATTCTGAATGCCGTCTACCGACAGGGAATTATCCGGGCACACCGCGCTGGCCTCGCCGCTGCTGACGGCCCAGCGCACGCCGTAATAGGTGGCGGTGGGTTTTGTGGGGCTGGCAAGGATGCGGTCGATATGGGGCAGCAGCTGCCCGTAAATCTCCATCATGGATATAGCGCCGTCGCAGGCGGATTTTTCCTGGCCCAGGGGCGAACGGATGGCCGTCATTTTGGCGGGGCAGGGCGTAATGAAGAACACGCCCACGTCCTCCGGCGGGCAGTCATGCTTCCGGCAGAATTCCTGCCGGGCGATCATGGCCGCCACCTCCATGGGCTGGCGAATATCCACGATGTTGGGGATCAGATCGGGAAAACGAACCTGGATCAGCCGCACCACGGCAGGGCAGGCGGAGGAAATAAGGGGCTTGGGCAGGCCCGGCTCCCGCAGCTTTTCATGAATAGCCCGGCTGACGATATCCGCGCCGCGGGCCACCTCGAACACTTCTTCAAAGCCGATCGCCTTCAAAGCGTCCAGCACGGGAGAAATGGATTTGAGCCCTTTGAACTGCCCGTAAAGAGAGGGGGCGGGAATGGCAACCGCGTGCGGGAAGCCGTGAATAGCGCTCAGATCGTCCGTAATGGCGATTTTGGCGTGATATTCGCAGATACGTATGCACTCGCCGCAGTCGATGCAGCGCTCGTCGATAATATGCGCCCTGCCGCCGCGCACGCGGATGGCTTCAGTGGGGCAATGCTTCAAACAGTTTGTGCAGCCCTTGCAGCGGCTTTTATCCAGACGCACGGAATGATAACGATTGTGTTGTTCCATGTTGAAAGCCTTTCTCAGGCCAGGTTAAAGCGCATGCTGATGCGCGTTCCCTTGCCCAGTTCGCTTTGAATATCAAAATCATCGGCGTTGCGCTTCATGTTGGGCAGGCCCATGCCAGCGCCAAAGCCCAGGGAACGGGCCTCCTCGCTGGCAGTGGAATAGCCTTCCCGCATGGCCATGGAAATATCGGGAATGCCGGGCCCCACATCCTCGGACACCAGCGAAACGCCGTCGGTGCCCACATCCAGCATCAGCTTGCCGCCCAGGGAATGGATCACCAGATTCAGCTCCACTTCATAACTGGCAACCGCCACCTTGCGCATGACGGTGCTGCTGACGCCCAGCTGCTTCAGCCTTCGCTTGATATCCGCCGACGCCTCGCCGGCACGGGTATAATCGCCCTTTTGGACAGGGTATTCCTCATGGATAAAGCTGCTCATGCGTCGTCTCCTTCCGGCCATTCGATGGGAACGCCGCGCAGCCCCGCTTCATACAACAGGCCGCAGGTAGTAAAGGCCGTTTCTTTGGTGGTCATAACGATCATGCCCTGCTCATCCGCCGTTTCCAGAATATCGTCGGTGGGGATTTTGCCCCGGGCGAACACCAGGCATTTTAAGTCCAGCATATCCGCCGTGCGCATCACGTGGGGGTTGGTCAAGCCCGTGATCAGCACGGTTTTTTCATTTACGAACGCCAGCACATCGCTCATCAGGTCAGAGCAGCAGGCAGTATAGACAGGCGTATCCAGTTTGTCTCCGCCGCGCAGCACTTTTGCGTTCAGCACCCGAACCATGTCGGCAATGGTCATTCCTATTCACCTCTGATTATCGTCGGTTTATGCGGT
>JAEEGL011496427.1_pt1 | contig 11887 bp, 10 predicted proteins | sample 9134231 | NCBI WGS metagenome assembly JAEEGL01 (sample SAMN16246548, study PRJNA631951) | gut metagenome | biome: gut microbiome; feature: rumen; material: fiber-attached | host: Bos | place: Iran: Karaj | collected 2018-10 | reverse complement strand
TTGCTCAGTTATAAGGTGCTGATGGCTACGTTTGCTGACCCTATCATCATCTTGTTCTTGGGTGGTTTTGTGTTGGCGATTGCCACGACAAAGAGTGGTCTGGATGTGGTGATGGCACGCTATCTGCTCAAGCCATTTGGCAAAAAGAGTGAAGTGGTGTTGCTGGGTTTCATCCTCATCACAGGTCTCTTTTCCATGTTCATCAGTAACACAGCCACAGCAGCGATGATGCTGACGTTCTTGGCTCCTGTGTTCAAGGCGCTGCCCGCTGATGGCAAGGGACGTGTGGCATTGACGCTTGCCATTCCATTGGGTGCCAATATCGGTGGTATCGGTACTCCTATCGGTACACCTCCTAACATGATCGCATTGAAGTATCTGAATGACCCAGAAGGCATGAACCTCAACATCGGTTTCGGTGAGTGGATGATGTACATGGTGCCGATGACTCTCATCTTGCTGGTGTTCGGTTGGTGGTTGCTCTTGAAACTGTTCCCATTCAAGCAGAAGACGATTGAACTGAATATTGAAGGAAACATTCAACACAACTGGCGTACGACTGTGGTAATCATCACGTTCGCTGTCACGATTCTGTTCTGGTTGCTTGACAAAGTGACGGGTGTGAATGCCAACACGGTGGCAATGATTCCTATCGCTGTGTTTGCAGCTACAGGTGTCATTACCGCAAAAGATTTGCAGGCAGTGAACTGGAGTGTGCTGTGGATGGTTGCGGGAGGTTTTGCACTGGGTGTAGCCCTGAACGAATCAGGTTTGGCAGAGAATGCCATCCAGAGCATCCCATTCGGTCAGTGGTCTCCACTGGTGATTCTCATCATCGCCATGCTGGTGTGCTATGCCATGTCGAACTTCATCAGCAACACTGCCACTACGGCATTGTTGGTGCCAGTGTTGGCTGTGGTTTGCAAGGGTATGGGTGACAAGTTGGAAGACATTGGTGGTGTGAGCACGATGCTTATCGCCATTGCCATCACTGCTTCCGTGTCTATGTGTCTGCCTATCAGTACGCCTCCAAATGCCATTGCGCACTCGACAGGTTTGGTGAAACAGAACGAGATGTTGAAGGTGGGTATTGTCATTGGTGTCATCGGTATGTTGCTGGGCTACTTCACTTTGCGTTTAATGTAAAAGAGAGAATTATGGATATTTATCATTCAACTTATACACAATACATAGATTTGATGCGGCAGCTGAAAGGTGATGTGGCAGAGTTGGTCAACCAGTCGTTTGACGAGTGTCAGAAGACGGATGGGGTATCTTCCATCATGGAGCAGATTGATAACACCATTGACACAGCTTCGGGAGAGACATTCCTGCCCACCAACGAATTGTTGGGCATTACGAAGGAACTTTTCAACATCAAGAACCGTATAGGCTCAAAGACACCTGCTGCACAGGCGATGCTGAAACAATGTTTCCGTACACTCAATATGGCAGCGGTCTCGCTTAAGCAGATTACTGAGGACTGTGCGCTCATGGAAGCGAACGAGTTGTCGGAACAGGAAATGTAAATGAAAATATGATTAGAAAGATATTAGTAGCGAATCGTGGGGAGATTGCCATCCGTGTGATGAGGAGTTGCTATGAGATGGGCATCCGCTCGGTGGCTGTGTATAGCACGGCTGACCGACTCTCCCGTCATGTGCTTTTTGCCAACGAGGCTGAGTGTATTGGTGGTGCTGCAAGCAGTGACAGCTATCTGAACATTGACCATATCATCGAGGCTGCCCATAAGCACAAGGTGGATGCCATCCATCCGGGTTATGGATTCCTCTCGGAGAATGCAGAGTTTGCACGCCGTTGTGAACAGGAGGGCTTCATCTTTATTGGTCCTCGTCCTGAAACGATGGAGGAGATGGGTGACAAAATCAGCGCACGTAGGAAGATGATTGAGGCTGGTGTGCCTGTGGTGCCCGGCACAGAAGAACCACTCAAATCAGCGGAAGAAGCTGTGAAGGTGGCAAAGAAGATTGGTTTCCCTGTGATGCTGAAAGCCTCGATGGGAGGTGGCGGTAAGGGCATGCGCCTTATCGAGAGGGAAGAAGATGTTGTGGAGATGTACAACGCTGCTCGCAGTGAAGCGATGTCGGGTTTTGGTGACGATACCGTCTATATCGAGAAGTTTGTGGAAGAACCTCATCATATCGAGTTTCAGATTTTGGGTGACAAGCATGGCAACGTGGTGCATCTGTTTGATCGCGAGTGCTCCGTGCAGCGCCGTCATCAGAAGATTGTGGAGGAAAGTCCAAGCCCGTTCATTGACTATAACCTGCGCATGGAGATGGGTGCCAAGGCTGTGGCTGCTGCCCGTGCAGTAGGGTATGAAGGAGCAGGCACGATTGAATTCCTGGTGGATAAATACCATAAGTTCTATTTCTTGGAAATGAACACACGTCTGCAGGTGGAACATCCCATCACTGAGGAGGTGGTAGGCATTGATTTGGTGAAGGAGCAGATTCTCATTGCCGATGGCCAACAATTGCATTATCGTCAGGAGGATATCCGTCAGCGTGGTCATGCTATTGAGTGCCGTATCTGTGCAGAGGATACTGAGCATAACTTCATGCCATCGCCTGGTGTGATTCAGCAACTTACTGAGCCGCATGGCATCGGCACGCGCATCGACTCTTACGTGTATGAAGGTTATGAAATTCCTGTACACTATGACCCGATGATTGGCAAACTCATCGTGTGGGCAACCAGCCGTGAATATGCCATTGAACGTATGCGCCGTGTGTTGTATGAATACAAGATTACGGGTTTGACGACCAACATCCGTTACTTGCGTCGCATCATCGATGTGCCCGACTTCAAGCAGGGTAACTACAACACCTACTTCATCGAGCGCAATCAAGACAGATTGCGTCCACGTCCAGGCTTCAAGAACGACTCGGAGCCAATGGCAGTCATTGCGGCATATATCGACTATTTGATGAATTTGGAAGAAAACAAGCCCACCACGCCTGTCGCTGAGAATACGGCAATCAGTCGTTGGAGAGCATTTGGATTGCAGAAAGGAGTATTGAGAGTATAATGGAAATACAAGTTGGAAATAAGACCTTGGAAGTGACCTTGCTGAGCAAGGAGGGTAACCAAGTGAAGATTGACATTGACGGACAAGTCTATGATGTGGATGTGGCGATGCTCCAGAATGGCACCTGCTCCCTCATCTACGACGGCAACTCGTACAATGCGGAACTTATCCGTGAAAGTGGGGAAAAGCACTACCGTGTCAACCTCAACTACTCCACTTACCAGATTGATATGCTCGACTCACAGGCGAAGTATATGAAGATGCGTCGTGGAGGCTCACAGGAGTCTGTGCAGGCAGATGTCATCACGGCACCGATGCCTTGCAAGATTGTGAACATCTACGTGAAGCCTGGCGACACGTTGAAAGCAGGTGACACCGTCCTCACGATGGAAGCGATGAAGATGCAGTCGAACTACAAAGTCAATGCTGACTGCACCGTGAAGGACATTCTGGTGAATGTGGGCGACAGTGTCCGTGTGGAACAGGCACTCATCAAGTTGGACATTAAAAAAGAAGAAAAATGAGCAAACTGACAGCAAGAGAACGTATAGAAACCCTGCTCGATCGTGGCACCTTCGTCGAGCTGGACAAGCATGTGGTGCATCGTTGCACGGACTTCGGCATGGAGCAGAAGCGCATTGAAGGTGATGGTGTCATTTCGGGTTATGGCAAGATAGACGGACGCATCGTCTTCGTCTATGCCTTCGATTTCGCAGTGTTGGGTGGTTCACTTTCTGCCGCCAACGCACAGAAGATTGCTAAGGTGCAGGACCTCGCCCTGAAGAATGGCGCACCTATCATTGGTCTGAATGACTCGGGTGGTGCCCGTATTCAGGAAGGTGTGGAGTCGCTTACAGGTTTTGCCCATATCTTCAAGCGGAACGTGATGGCATCGGGTGTCATCCCACAGATTAGTGCCATTTTGGGCCCTTGTGCCGGTGGTTCCTGCTACAGCCCCGCACTCACCGACTTCATCCTGATGGTGAAGGAACAGAGTCAGATGTTCGTCACAGGACCTAATGTGGTCAAGGCGGTGACCAACGAGGATGTGGATAAGGAAACCCTCGGAGGTGCCTTGACGCACAACTCGGTGAGCGGTGTGAGCCACTTCATCTGCAACAGCGACGAAGAGACCCTGATGACCATCCGCGAACTCATCGGCTTCATCCCTTCCAACAACATGGAGGATGCTCCTGTTCATCCCGTCACGGATGAGGTGACACGCATCTGCCATGAGTTGGATAATGTGGTGCCTACCGACCCCAACATCCCCTATGACATACGCAACATCATCGAGCCTGTGTGCGACCAGCAGTATTTCTTCGAGATTCAGCCAGAGTTTGCCAAGAACATCGTCATTGGCTTTGGACGCATGGCAGGGCGCACCGTGGGCTTCGTGGCCAACCAGCCCAATTTCCTCGCTGGTGCCCTCGACATCGATGCCTCCGATAAGGCAGCCCGCTTCATCCGCTTCTGCGACTGCTTCAACATCCCCCTCATTGCTGTGGAGGATGTGCCTGGCTTCCTGCCAGGTGTGCAACAGGAGCACAACGGCATCATCCGTCATGGTGCCAAGGTGGTCTATGCTTTTGCTGAAGCCACCGTGCCGAAGATTACCCTCATCACCCGCAAAGCCTATGGTGGTGCCTACATTGTGATGAACTCCAAGTGCATCGGGGCAGACGTGAACCTCGCATACCCAACAGCAGAAATCGCTGTGATGGGAGCCGAAGGTGCTTGCAACATCCTCTATCGTAAGGCCACTCCAGAGGAGCGTGCCCAGAAGATTGAGGAGTACCGCCAGAAGTTTGCCAACCCCATGCCTGCCGCACAACTCGGCTACATCGACGAAATCATCCAGCCTTGCGACACCCGTCTGCGTCTCATCCAGGCCTTGGAGATGTCGCGCAACAAGAACCAGAGCAATCCTCCGAAGAAACACGGAAATATGCCGTTGTAATATGTACAAGCCCCTCCTGACCATCGCAAGTGTCAGTATGTTGATGCTGTCAGCGTCGGCACAGACTGATACCGCTGCACTTCGTCTCAACGAGGTGCAGGTGGTGGATAGTCATAAGCATCACACGCTGACCTCCACCGCTCCTCTCTATGTGATGGATCATGGCGAGATGCTGCGATTGGGTGTGACTGACATGGCAGATGCCTTGCATCGTCTCCCGGGCATCACCTTGCGTGACTACGGTGGGGCAGGGGGCATGAAGACCGTGTCGGTACGTGGTTTGGGCACCAAGCATACAGGTGTTAGTTACGATGGTGTCATGCTCAGCGAGTGTCAGGGTGGGGAGATAGACCTTTCCCGTTATTCGTTGGACAATGTGGGCAGTCTCTCGTTGGTCATTGGCGACAATGACGACATCTTCATTCCTGCCCGACAGGTGACCACTCCTGCCAGTGTCCATATCCAGACCATGCAGTTGCCCACTGACGATGTCCGTCCTCATCTGAAGGCGCAGTTGAAGGTGGGCTCGTTTGGCTATGTGTCACCTTTCCTCAAATACGAGCAGAACCTCAACGAGCGTTTTGCTTTCTCTGCCGTAGGCGAATACACCTATGCCGAGAATGACTATCCTTACACCATCAAGAACGTGACGGAAACCGTGAGTGACCACCGCAAGAACAGCCGCATGAACTCTGGTCATGGAGAACTGAACTTTGCATGGCACATCAATCCTTCTGACCGCTTGACAGGCAAGGTCTATTACTACGACAATGACCGTCAGTTGCCAGGGCAGGTGAACTACTACTCCAACACCAGCCATGAGACCTTGCGTGACCGCAACTTCTTCGGACAACTCATGTATCAGGGACGGCTCACCGAGACGCTTTCCCTCAAACTTCATGGCAAGTTCAATTGGGCAGCCTCCTTCTACGATGACGGGGTGACGGCAAGCATGTTGCAGGATGCCGACTACTGGCAAAGGGAATACTACACCTCTGCCTCCTTGCTCTATATGCCTACCCAGCATTGGGCTTTCGACTACTCTGCCGATTATGCCTACAACAACCTGAACAGCACGCTCCCCACCGATGCACGTCCATACCGCAACACCATCCTGCAGTCCGCTACGGCAAAGTACCGCACGAAGCGTCTCACGATGATGGGACGTCTGCTCTATTCGCTCTATCTGAATGATGCCCAGCAAGGTGCTTCGGCAGATGATATGCGTCGCCTTTCACCCTCCTTCAGCGTGTCCTACCTCCTCTTGCCTCATTGGCATGTACGTGCTTCCTACAAGGAAATCTTCCGTGCACCCACCTTCAACGAGAACTACTACTGGCATTACGGTTCTCCCAACTTGGACCCTGAGCGCACCGAGCAACTGAATCTCGGCACCACGTGGCAGGGCGACTTCGGCAAGACCCACGTGCAGACCACCCTCGATGGCTACTACAACTGGGTCAAGGACATGATTGTGGCTGTGCCTTACAATATGTTCGTGTGGAACTGCGTCAATGTGGGCAAGGTGCGGGTGTATGGAGCCGATGTCACGCTCAATGCCTCCTACCAGTTGAACGAGCGTCAACAACTCGCGGCATCGGGCAATTACAGTTATCAGAGGGCACAGAACCGTGTCAATCCTGAGTCACCCTATTACAATAACCAAATTGCATACATGCCTGAGCATCAAGGTTCTATGGCGTTGGCATGGGAGAATCCTTGGGTGAGTTGTTCCACCCATTTCACGGCAGTGAGTGAACGCTGGACCACCAATGCCCACCTGCAAGGCACCCGTGTGGATGGTTACTACGAACTCGGCGCCTCTGCCTACCATCGTTTCCATCTGGGCTACGGAGTCATGGAGGTGCGTTTGGATGTGAAGAATCTGACCGACAAGCAATACGAGATTGTGGGAGCCTATCCCATGCCTGGAAGAAGTTTTCAAGTCTCACTTAATTATAAGTTATAACAATAAATTACTAACATTTACGTTTAACAATTAAAACAAAAAGATTATGAAAAAGTATCTTTTGAGTTTTGCAGTACTGATGATGGGCGCAGCCCTCTTTACTGCTTGTAGTAACGACGACGACACCCCTGAACAGAAGAAGGTTGACGTGTCTAATGGTATGTTTATCGTAGGTTCTGGTAACAAGAGAGCCAACATCGACGGTAACCTCAGTTACATCGACTACACTTCTGGCGCTGTGACTGCTAATGCTTTCCAGGCAGCCAACGGTAAGTCTCTCGGTAAGACTGCCAACTATATCGCCGATTATGGCAGCAAACTCTACATCGTGGTGGATGCAGAGGCTACCATCTGGGTGTGCGACAAAAACACTTTGAAAGTGATTCAGCAGATCAAGACCATTGACCTCTTGGGTGAGAAGGACGGTGTCAGCCCACGTGCCGCTGTAGGTATGGACGGCAAACTCTACTTCACCTGCTATGGCGACAGTTACAATGGTGGCAACGGTGTCTTGGCTGCTGTCGATACGTTGACCTTCCAGGAGTGGACTACCTTCGCTGTAGGTTCTTATCCTGATGGCGTCACCGTAGCCAATGGCTGCCTCTACGTGGCTAACTCCGACTATGGTAATGGTGTGAAGCCATCCATCTCTATCGTGAATCCTCAGACTCTCAAGGTGGAGGAACTGATCGATGAGGACATCACCAATCCTATGCAGATGGTCACCATCGGTACGAATGTGTATTGCCTTGACTATGGCTCCTACGATGAGAACTGGAACCAGGTGGGTGCCGGTGTTCGCAGGATTACTCAGGATTTGGAGGTTTCAAGGGTGGCTGACGGTACTTTCATGGGTACTGACGGCAAGAGGATTTACACCGCCAATGCTCCATACGGTGCTGCTAACATCAACTACCTCATCTACGACCCAGCCATCGACGCTACGACAGAATGGACTCCAGAAGGCATCTTCAGCCCTGCTCTCATTGCTGTTGACCCTGTGACTGGCAACATCTTCATCGTTTCTTATCAGCAGAACCCAGAGACTGGATATGCTGGCTACGCACTGCCATCCTACACCAACCAGTACGATGCCAACGGCAAGTTCGTGAAGAAGTTCGAGAACACAGCCACAGGTCCTATCTCTATTGTGTTCAACACTGGTGTAAAATATGTTCAGGAATAAAAAAGACAACAGACAACTGACAACAGACAACAGACTACTTTCAACTGTCAACTGTCAACTACAGTTGTTGCTGATACTTGTTGCCTCCGCACTGCTCTTCTCGTGCGGGGGCAACACCTCTTCTCCCCTGATGGGGCAGGGCGACACCATCCCCATGCGCTATGCCAAGAACATCACGATGGTGCGCTATGGCGAGAGTGTGGTGGAGGTGGAACTCAAGAATCCTTGGGGCGAGGGGCTGTTGGGCACCTACATCCTGACCAGCGACCCCGATGCCATCCCTCCCTACGAGGGCGGTACACCCGTCATCACGACACCCCTGAAGAATGCCCTCGTTTTCACGGCTGTGCATTGTGGACTCATCTGCGAGTTCGGCATGGAAGAGAGCATCGGAGGTGTATGTGAGAAGCAGTACATCCACGGGCTCACCAAAGACGTGGTGGATTGTGGCAATGGTATGTCGCCCAATCAGGAACTCATCATCAAACTTCGTCCCGATGCCATGCTTGTGTCTCCTTTCGAAAGTAACACGGGGCACGACAAACTGGGACAACTTGGCATGCCCATCATCGAGTGTGCCGAATACATGGAGGAGACCGCATTGGGACGTGCCGAATGGATGAAGTTCTACGGCATTTTGTTTGGAAAGGAGAAAGAAGCGAATGCCATGTTTGAGGCACTGGTGGCACGCTATGACAGTCTGAGCGCATTGGTCAAGAACTCCGATAAACGTCCACGCATTCTCTCCGAAGAACTATATGGCAATGTCTGGTATCAGCCTGGTGTACACAGCACTATCGGACAACTCTATGCTGATGCGGGCGCACAGACAGCCTTCCCCGAATATAAGCAGAGTGGCTCTGTGCCTCTATCAGTTGAGCAGGTCTATGCCACTGCCCACAATGCCGACATCTGGTTGATGCGGTATGACTCGGATGAGACCATGACTCTTGCTCAGTTGGGTGCTGAAGCCGATGTCTATCGTCGTTTTGACGCTTTCAAGAAGGGCAATGTATGGGGCTGCAACACTCGCACATCTTTCTTCTACGAACGTTCTCCCTTCCATCCTGACCGCATGCTCTCCGACATCATTCAAATCACCCACCCGGAAGTACAGCTCCATGAGCCCATGTATTTCTATGAAAAATTGAAGTAGATAAGAATGATATGAAAGTACGTGTCAGTCTTTTGGTTCTGGGTGTTGTTACACTTTTTATCCTCAACATCTTTTTGGGCTCCGTCCATATCGACGCTACCGATGTGGTGAAGACGCTCTTGCATGGAAGTTCCACCAACGATGCCATCTCCTACATTATTCTGGGTTCCCGACTGCCTACTGCACTCACGGCTATGTTGGCAGGTGCTGGACTCGCTACGGCAGGTCTCCTCTTGCAGACATCTTTCCATAACCCTCTTGCGGGTCCTTCTATTCTCGGTATCTCATCAGGTGCCAATCTTGGTGTGGCAATCGTCATGCTCTCTTTTGGTGGCACCATCACGGCAGGGCTTTATTCATGGAGTGGTTACCTTGCCATTGTGGGAGCGGCATTCCTCGGTTCCCTGCTCATTATGGGACTCCTCTTGCTTTTTTCTTCCCTGCTCAAGAACAATCTCATGTTGCTCATCACAGGTATCATGATGGGTTATATCACTTCCTCTGTCATCTCTCTGCTCAACTTCCTTGCTTCAGTCGAGAATATCCAGAGTTTCCTTATTTGGGGCATGGGTAACTTCAACAGCGTTTCCATGCAGCAAATGCCTATTTTCGCATCCTTGTGTGTCCTTGGGTTGGTGTTGGCATTGTTGCTCATCAAGCCACTGAATGCTATTCTTTTAGGCGAGCACTATGCTGTCAATCTTGGTGTGAACATCCAACGCACACGCAATCTGCTCCTCCTCGCTACAGGCTTGCTTACGGCTGTCATCACTGCCTATTGCGGTCCTGTTGCTTTCCTTGGACTCGCCACTCCCCATGTGGCATTCCTTCTGCTTGGCACTTCCAACCATCGTGTGCTCCTGCCCGTCACCATGCTTACTGGTGCTGTACTGGCACTTTTGTGCAATCTCCTTTGTACTTTACCACCCACTACCGTCATTCCTCTTAATGCCATCACCCCCATCATGGGTGCTCCCGTCATTCTCTACATCATCTTGCGGCGTAAGTGAAGTGACCAAATGTCCCTTTCGACTTACTTCATGTTGTGGTTCATGAGCCGGTAGTTTGCCAGTTCTTCATACTTGGTGCCTGGACGTCCGTAGTTGGCGTATGGATAGATGCTGATGCCGCCACGAGGTGTGAAGATGCCAGTGACCTCGATGTACTTGGGGTCCATCAATTTGATGAGGTCTTTCATGATGATGTTCACACAATCTTCATGGAAATCTCCGTGGTTGCGGAAGGAGAAGAGATAGAGCTTGAGCGACTTGCTCTCCACCATACGCTGGTCGGGCAGATATGAGATGCGGATTTCAGCGAAATCGGGCTGTCCTGTAATGGGACACAAAGAGGTGAACTCAGGGCAGTTGAATTGTACCCAGTAGTCGTTTTCCGGGTGCTTATTTTGGAAGGTTTCCAACACCTCAGGAGCATAGTCCTGACGGTATTCTGTTTTTTTGCCGAGAGATTGTAAACCCTCGTTCTCACGCAATTTTTCCATAGTCGTACAAGTTGATTTTTGTTAGATTTCGCTGATTTTGAATGCACTGTAGCTGATGTTCTCATCGTAAACGTCAGTGTGGTCGAATCTTTTCACGAACTTGACCACTTGGATGGTGATGGGCAATACAATGATTTCGTAGAGTGTTTTGGCAACGACTTGTGTAATCATCAGCTCAAGCATGATGGGCAAGGGCAGTTGAGGCTCACCCATAAAAAGATAGGGGAGGGCATAGAATGCCAAGGGGAAGAAAATGAGGGAATCGGCACTCTCACCAACAAGCGTGGAAAGGACGGCTCTTATGGAGAAGTGAAATTCGAATTTCCCCTTGTGGCGGTCTGCCATTTTCATTTTACTCATCACCAAGGCATTAAGGAAGGAACCGACGATGAAAGCGAGCAAACTTGCCACAGCTACTTGGGGGGCAAAGGCAAACACCTGTTTGAAGGCGTCGTCGCTACCCTCTACAGCTGCAGGAAGTGCGCAGGCAATGCCTCCTAAGCCTACAACGAAAAAGTTCATGAGAAAGCCCAGCCAAATGATGAGTCTGGCTTTGCGATAGCCCCATACTTCGGCTATGACGTCGTTGAGGATGTAAGAAATGGGGAAAACTAAGAAACCGCAGGTCAATGTGATGGAACCCCATGCACGGAAGACTTTGGTTTCGAGAAGATTGGATGCTACAAGGCAGATACAGAACACGATTCCTGCAATCATGAAGGAAACGCTTACCTGCTTGTTCGGGTAAACTTTTGTTTCTACGTTATTCATTTGTTCTTGTTTTTTACGAGGTTTGTCAAGCACTCGCTGGTTTTTAACGTGGTTGTCTGGTACACGCCTGTTTTTACGAGGTGTTCAGGCACTCGGATTTTTGCAAATCGGGTGCAAAGGTACGGAAAATAACTAATAACTAAAAGCTAATAACTAAAAGTTTCGGCGACAAAGACTATTATTCTGTAAAAAAATCCTTTTATTTTTAGTTTTTGTGTTTTAGTTTTTAATTTTCGCTTTTATTTCTTACCTTTGCAAGCAACTAATAATATTACAATATGAAAGGCAATAT